>Ga0307995_1000001_pt1 | contig 291367 bp, 278 predicted proteins | sample EllFjometagen262_FD_203132 | JGI IMG/M metagenome (GOLD analysis project Ga0307995, IMG submission 203132) | Marine microbial communities from Ellis Fjord, Antarctic Ocean - #262 | ecosystem: Environmental > Aquatic > Marine > Unclassified | place: Southern Ocean | collected 2014-11-02 | reverse complement strand
TATGGCAAGGAAATCAAAATCTTCTTCTAAAAAAATCATTCACAATTAGTTGCTTTACGCAATTAATAATAAGTATATTTGAGGGAGGTGAAAATCATCTCAAAGAGATAAACTTAAAATAAATTTAAAATGAAAAAATTACTATTATGTGTATTGATATTATCTGTAATACCAATATCTGCTCAAAAAAAACATAAAAACGGAAAAATATACGATCAACATCCGGGGATTGAAATCGTAAATGAATTTAATAAAGCATTTGTTGAGGGCAATGAAGAAAAATTAAGATCTCTAATTACAGACGATTTTAAATGGTGGCAGATGAATGCTATGAATTCAAAGAAATTGACATTGAAAAGGTTAATTAATAGATCTACGTATTTAAGTAAGAATGTTATAGGAATTAAAATAGAAGACAGAGGTTCTGCCTATTCTGATGCAATGGTATATGGAAAAGACAATCTAAATGTTTTCACTTTTCAAATATTAAAAGGATTTGATAAAAACACAGGCTTTAAGTTTGAAATCCCTAGAAATTCTATTTTCTTTTTTAGTAAAGATGGAAAAAAAATTAGTGGGTTATCTGTTTCAGATAGTCAGTTAAAGTGGAAAAAATCATATGATGCATGGGAAACTAGAAAAAATGGTACTATTTATAAAGACCACCCAATGATTGCAAAAGCAAGATTATTGTACGCTTATTTTGAATTAGGTGACATACCAGCGATGAGAGGGTTGTATGCAGAAAATGCTAGAATATCAGATGTTATGAATTCAGAAATGAATGAATTTAAGTCTGTAGATGAAGAAATGGAAGGGCTTAAAGAGTTTTACAAACTCTATGAGGTGGTTAATGTTAGTGAAAGTGGGTATCCTGATTTACTTGAATACGAAGGAGCAGAGACTAAAACTATTATATCTTGGTGGAATGTTACTTTGAGAAATAAAAAATCCAATACAGTAAAAGAAACTACTCAGCATTCACAAATAGTAGTTAATAAAGAGGGTAAAATTATTAGTGAGCAGTACTATTTCAATGCATCACAACTTCCAGAGTAATTAGCTCTTTATTATGTTTGAATGTATTAGTTTAGTAACTAAAGAAACATAAAAATATTTTTTTTAACACATAAAACAAACCCTCTCTAGTAGAGGGTTTGTTTTATGTGTTAAACACCAAATTAAGTATTAACTCAAGGTGGCATTGGTTTTTATAGTTTGGTTAATGAGGTTTTTCTTTTTGCGTTAAAAAAATAATAAGATTTATTGTTCATGCGTATGATAATCTCTATATTTGGATTCTTTAAAAAGCGTATTATAAAAAGATTATATTTTGTATAAAAAATTACTTATTGTTTTATTTTCTTTTGGATTCTTTTCTGTTTTTAGTCAAGAAACGTTTCCAATATACTCTGATTACTTGTCAGATAATTTATTTTTAATTCATCCGTCAGCTGCAGGAATAGGCAATTGCGGTAAAATTAGATTTACGGGTAGAAAACAATGGCAAGGAGTTCCAAATGCACCAGAATTGCAAACATTGAGTTTTCATAATAGACTTGGAGATAATACAGCGTTTGGCTTTGTTGCTTTTAATGATAAAAATGGATATCATTCTCAAAAAGGAATTCAAGCAACATATGCGTATCATTTAGAAATGGGTTCTGGAAGTGTTTTTGAGCAATTGTCTTTTGGGTTGTCTGCAACTGCAGTACAAAATCAAACGGATCAAAGAACATTTTTTGGAGATGGAGCTGTAGCACAGTTAATAGAAAGTTCTAGTTACTTTAATGCCGATTTTAGTGTGGCGTATCATAGAGGAGGGCTTTCTTCATATTTTACTGTAAAAAACTTATTATTATCTGCTAAAAATAATTTAAACAATAGTTTAGAGCCGTTAGATCTAAGGAACTATATTTTTAGCGCAGGGTATTTCTTTGACTATAGAGAGAAAGTTCAATTTGAGCCTTCATTTATGCTACAGTTAAGAGAGGGTACGGGAGAGAAAATTGCAGATTTTAATATTAAAGTGTATAAGAAATTAAACAAATCTACTTTGTGGGCAGCAATGTCTTATAGAAGGAGTTTTGATAAAGGAGCTATAGAGAATTCACAATATGTTACTCCAGTTGTTGGGATTAACTATGAACAAATGATGATTTCTTATACTTATACAAAACAGTTAGGAGATATTGTTTTTGCAGATGCAACCTACCACCAAATTACTTTAGGTATTAACGTGTTCTGTAGAAAACAGAGAGCAGCAGCCTGTCCTAATATTAATGCTTCTTTTTAGATCAAAACGCTAAGAAATCAATGGATGCTTTTTTATGCTGCACTAAAAGATTTTCTAAAACCTTTTTGTTTGTGTTGCTGTAAAATTGATTAAAGCTGTTTTCTGAATTCAAATTTAATACATTATATTTTTCTAATATTCTTTTTGTTTGCCTTGCAACGGCTTGTCCTGAATCAATTATTTTTATGTTATTTCCAATTATCTTTTGTATTTGAGGAATCAAATACGGATAATGTGTACAGCCAAGTACTAAATAATCAATATTAAACTCTAAGAACACTGATAGGTGTTTTTCAAGTAAATTAGTCATTTTAAGCGAGTGTAATTGATTGTCTTCAATCAGCTCAACCAAACCTTCTCCTACTTGCTCTATGATGTTAATTTCATCATTCAGCTTGTTTGATGTTGTTGCAAACAACTGGCTATTTAAGGTTCCTTTTGTGGCTAAAATACCTATGTTTTTTGTTGTTGTGTTTAAAGAGGCGGGTTTAATTGCTGGTTCGATACCAATAAAAGGAACTTCATATTTCTCTCTTAAGTATGAGATAGCATTTGTAGTTGCAGTATTACAAGCTACAACGATAAGTTTGCAGTTTTTATTTAGTAAATACTCTGTGTTCTTTATTGATAAATTAATGATTTCATCTTTACTTTTGTGTCCGTAAGGAGCATGTTTACTATCTGCTAGGTATATTGTGTTTTCATTTGGTAACAGCTGCTGTATTTCTTTCCAGATAGATGTACCGCCAACTCCAGAGTCAAAAATACCTATTGGGTTTTTAAAAGTAGATTTCATATAGTAACAAAAATAAAAAACCTACTTTAAAAAGTAGGTTTTTTTTATGATAATATGTAAAAGTTGTAATTAGAATCCTAATTTAGCTTTAACGGCACTGTAAATATCAATACCTTTATCAAAAACAATTAATCCACCACCTGGTGCAGAGTTGAATATGTACGCTAATCCTTTAGCAGCAGCAACATCTTTAATCGCTTTTTGAGCTTTTAAAATTAATGGGTTTGATAATTCAGCTTCTTTTTTCTGTAATTCTTGAGTCGCTAATTGTTTAGCTTGTTGAATTCTTGCAGATTCTTGACGAACTTCAGCTTCTCTTTTTACATTCGTTTCTTGAGTTTGAGCTTTTGCTTCAGCTTCATACCTTTTAAGTTTGTCTTGAAGCTTTGTTTCTAAAGCACCAATATCGTCTCTATACGTTTTACTCATTTTTTCAAGCTCAGTTTTCATTTTTATTGTTCCTGGCATTTCTTGAAAAAGTTTCGTAGTATCTATGTGTCCTATTTTTTGTGCATTTGCAACACCACCAACACCTAACATAAACACAGCAATTAATAGTAACTTCTTAAAATGTTTCATCTCTCCTTGTTTTAATTTAATTTATTTTCTTGATTGTTAACTTTTTTTTCTTTTATTTTTTCGCTCTAATAATAGCTTTCTTTTAGCTTCTCTTTTAGCCTGAATAGCTTTTCTTTTGGCTTGAATTGCTTTTTTTTGCAGTTCTTTTTTTGCTAGTTTTGCTTGTTTAATTGCTCCAAGTTTTTTTTGTGCTTCAGTTTTCTTTGCTGAAACTTTTTTCTTTGAAGTTTTTATTCCCCTATCTTTTACTATAGATGATAAAACCAGTTCGCTAATATCGTGTTTTTTATTGGAATATAACATTACTAATTCACTAGATTTATCAAAAACAAAATCATATTTTTTTCTTTTAGCAATTCCTTGTATAGAATTGTAAACCAAGTCCTGAATAGGCTTGATTAATTGTTTCCTTAGAAAAAACAGATCACCTTTAGGACCAAAATATAAAGACTCTAGTCTTGCTAGTTCTTCTTGTTTAATAATAATGTCTTCTTCTCTTTCTTCAATTAAATCTTTAATTAGAATTTCTTTTTCGTTTGCTAGATCTGTTTTAAGAATCTCTAGATGTCTCTCAAGCTTTTTTAGCTTCGTTTTCCAAGTTTCAATTTTAGTGTTTAGATTGTTCTGTGCTGTTACATATTCAGGTACATTTTCTAAAATGTATTCCATATCTATGTATGCAATATGTTGGCTTTTTTGAGCAATACTAATCTGTATTGAAAAGAAAAGAATGATAAATGGTATTAAATTTTTCATTGTTAATTATTAATTTGAAATAATCATGCCAAAAACCACAAGGTATAGACTTCTACATTTATTTTAGAATTGTCTTCCTATAATAAAGTGTGTTTGCCATCCTGATTTAGGAGCATTAGGTATGTTGTTGTAAATTGGTAATGAATCAAAACCATGTGCAAAATCAATACCTAATAAACCAAAGGCAGGCATAAATATACGTACACCAACTCCAGCAGATCTTTTTAATTCAAACGGATTAAAATCACTAAAATTGTTATATGAATTTCCAGCTTCTAAAAAACCTAATGTATAAATTGATGCAGAAGGTGCATCTGTAATTGAGTAACGTAATTCTAATTGAAATTTATTATAAATCGTACCTCCTTCAGTAGATGATATTCTATTGTTTTCATATCCTCTTAATCCTACTGTTTCTCTTCCATCTAATTGATACGCTGCTAAGCCGTCTCCTCCAACAAAAAATCTTTCAAAAGGTGTAGCTCCAACTCGGTCACTATAATGACCTAAGTATCCACCTTCAATATTTGTCATTAAGACTAATTTTTTAGTGAACGGAGTATACCATTTTCCTTTAAAGCTAAGCTTGTAATATTCCATCCACTTATATTTTTCAGCTAAGCCAAGGTTAGAATAATCTTTATTGTTCACTAATGAGTATGGGAACGTGAATTTTGCTCCAATGCTAAATTGAGAACCATATGTTGGGAATATTACTGATGGTCCTGATGAGTTTCTACTTAGCTCAACACTATATGATAAGTTATTTAAACTACCATTACTTAATACATCTGTACCAACTCTAAATCCGTAGTTATTTAAGTTGAAACTTTGGTAGCTTAAAGATTGAGATAATTGAAAATAATCATCTGGCCATTGTAAACGTTTCGCCAATCCAATAGAAGATCCAATAATTTTTAAACTTTGACTTTTATCTACTCTACCAGTGTTGTAATCAAATTGAAATTGATTAGAATTATAGACAGAAAAAGAAAAAGATTGTGGTTTTTTCCCACCTAACCAAGGTTCTGTAAATGAAAAGCTATACGTACTATATGTTCTACTTGCTTGTAATCTTAAAGATAACTTCTGACCATCTCCTGTGGGTAATGGTTTGTAAGCTTCTTTTTTAAACAGGTTTCTAATTGCGAAATTGTTAAAAGATAATCCCAATGTACCAATAAATGATCCACCTCCATAACCACCTTGTAGTTCAATTTGGCTACCTCCTTTTTCAATTACAGTAAAGTCAATATCTGCAGTCTTATTTTGAAAATCGGGTTTAACATCTGGTGAAACATTGTCGTCAAAGAACCCTAATTGACCAATTTCTCTTATTGAACGAATAATTCCAGCACGGCTAAACAAGTCTCCTGGTTTTACTCTTAATTCTCTGTAAATTACATGATCATTTGTTTTTTCGTTACCGATAACGGTTACTTTTTTTATTCTAGCCTTTTCATCTTCTCTAATTCTTATTTCAACAGTAATAGAATCACCAACTACTTTTGTTTCTATAGCGTTTACTGATGCAAATAGATAACCACTATTGTGATACAACGTTTGGATGTCTTCTGAATCAGGAGTATTGTCTCCTTGTACTCTTTCTTTTAATACGGCACCGTTATAAACATCTCCTTTGTCAATTTTTAAAATTTCGTTTAAGAATTCATTTGAGTAGTTTTTGTTTCCAACAAAAAGAATGTCATTAAAGTAGTATTGTTTCCCTTCTTCAATATCTATTTCTAAGCTGATGGTATTGTCGGGGTTATAGACTAATTTGTCATTAATAACACGAGCATCTCTATATCCTGTTCTGCTATACTTGTCTAAAACACTTTCTAAATCTTCTCTGTATTTGTCATCTATATATTTAGAAGCTTTCCAGAATCGACCAAAAAATGTTTGTTTTGTGTTTCCCATAGCTTTTCTTAGCGTTCTGCTAGAAAAAGCGGTGTTTCCTTTAAAAACAATGTCTTTAATTTTGATACGACTTCCTTTGTCAATATGTATAGACATGTTGACAACATTTATATCAGAAGTATCTTTTACCGTATTTATTGAAACTTTAGCTTTTAGAAATCCTTTGTCTGTGTATTTCTTTTTAAAGTAATTGTTTGAGGTTACAATTAGGTTATCAGTAACCATTGTTCCTTTCTTTAAGTCTGTGTCTTTTTTAAGCTCTTTCGCTTTTGCTTTCTTTATACCTGTAATGCTCACCTCATTAAGTTGAGGTAATTCTCTTACGTCAAATTGTAAATAAACGGTATTCCCGTCTAACTTGGCTAGATACACATCTACGTTGCTGAACTGCTTACTTTCATACAGTTTTTTTATAGCGCTAGTTAGCTTATCTCCAGGTAATTTAATTACCTGTCCATTTCTTAAGCCGGTGTATATTTTTACAGTTTCTTCACTGTATTTTTTAATACCTGTAACGGAAATTCCTCCTAAAGTATATTCTTTTCCTTTCTCATAAGATGTTTGAGAAGGATTCTTGTTTATAGGTTTTTTTACCGTAGGAACTGTATCCTTAGAGTTGGTAATTTCAGTTTCCTTACTCGCTTTTTCTTGTGCATTTACATGTACAGTTAAAAAACTTAATAAAAATAGTACTACAAAAGTGTATTTACTCATTTGTTGTTTTAATTTGTTCGCTTGTTTTACCAAAGCGTCGTTCTCTATTTTGATATTCTATTACAGCGTCAAAAAAATCACTCTTTCTAAAGTCTGGCCAAAGTACATCTGTAAAGTACAATTCGGCATATGCCATTTGCCATAATAAAAAATTACTAATGCGTTGTTCTCCACTCGTGCGGATCATTAAATCAACATCGGGCAAATTAAACGTATATAAATGACTATTAATAACATTTTCATCAATTTCTTCTATTGTAAGTTCGTTATTAACAACTTTTTTAGATATGTTTTTGATTGTGTTAACAATTTCCTCTCTAGAACCATAACTTAATGCAAAAGTTAATATAATTTTATTATTGTCTTTTGTCGCATCAATTACTTCTGCTAATACTTTTTGTGATTTTGTTGGTAGGCTTTTTAAATCTCCAATAGCATTTATTTTTACGCCATTTTCTTGAAAACCAGGAAGTTCTTTTTTGAGTGAAGTAACTAATAAAGTCATTAGCGCTTTTACTTCTAATTTTGGTCTGTTCCAGTTTTCGGTAGAAAAAGCATATAATGTTATGGCTTTTACTCCAATATCAGTTGCAGCAGCTACAGATTCTCTTACAGATGTTAAAGCGTTTTTATGGCCAAAAACTCTTTCCATCCCTTTTCCTTTAGCCCAGCGACCATTACCGTCCATAATAACAGCAACATGTTGGGGGATTCTCTGAGAATCTATTTGTAGTTTTTTATCCATATATTATCTTACCTCTGCATAACATGAAGGTCTTCCGAAAGCGTATACTAAAGAAACCCCTGTAAACATATACCAATCATTAGAGTTCCCTCCAAAATCTAAAGAGGGTGCTTTGTACGTTGTGTAATCTAAATCATCTTGAAAAGTATAGTTCATTCTTGTTTCAATTGCAAAACCAATATTATCAGCCAATCTTCCTTTAAAACCCAGTCCTATAAGCATGGAGTATGCTGTTTTTGATTTATAATTATAGCGTCCTGTTGTTATTTCAGACGATACACTATTGTAATTAAACCCTGCTATTTCTAACAGAATATACGGAGTGTACGCTTTATCGACAGAAGTCATATCGTATTCAAAAAAATTATACTCAATTCCTACAGCTACTTCCTTAATGGAGTTGTTGAAATTAAAATTTCGATTCTTTCGTATTTGATTTGATGATTGTGCATCATCTCCATGCAAAGGAATTAAACTTAAATTTCCTCTTAAAGCAATTCTTGGGTTTAAATTGTATTTATAAATAAGACTTGCTCCAATTTTGTTAGGAAATATGTAGTTTGTTCTTCCTACATCTCCAACATAATTAGTGCCTCCAATAAATACCCCAATTTCATGTATTTGGCTCCAAGAAATACTTGTAACACAAATAAATACAATTGCTAAAAGTTGTTTCTTCATCTTGAAAAATAGCGTGCAAATATAGTTAATTCAATTTGCTTTATAAAGTTAATAACTAGTCTTTTTTGAATAACAACAATTTTGAGAAAATATTGTAACGTTTTAGGATTGATTGTGTAGGTTTCTGGTGTCTTCTCCCCATAATAATTTGCTTCTAAGGGTTTTTAAGAAAGATTGATTTGTAAGTACGATGGTCTTTATTGTAAAGGGTGCTTTTTCTATAAATATTTGGGTATTTTCATTTATAGTAGCAATACGAGAATCTAAAGACATTAGAAATTCATTTTCTCTTCCGCTAACTTCTAGCTTTATTTTTGTATTGTCAGAAATAATTAATGGTCTAGCGTTTAAGTTATGTGGTGCAATAGGAGTAATTACGATACTTTTTGAGTTCGGTAAAACAACGGGGCCGTTACAGCTCAAAGAATACCCTGTAGAACCTGTAGGTGTAGAAACTATAAGTCCGTCAGCCCAATAATTAGTTAAGTACTCGTCGTCTAAGAAGGTTTTAACACCAATCATAGAAGTCGTATTTTTACGAGCTATTGTAACTTCATTTAAAGCGAAATTAATCTGAGAAAGGGCTTCAGATTCTGGAGTGGTTTTAACACTTAAGAGGGTTCTTTTCTGAATGGTATATTCTTTTAAGAACAATAATTCAATTGCTTGTTTAATTTCATCTTTCTGAATTGTTGCTAAAAAACCAAGTCTACCTGTATTAATTCCTAAAACAGGAATGTTTAAGTCTCTGATAAATGAAACAGATCTTAAAATGGTTCCATCTCCACCTATTGTGAAAAAAAGATCAAAAGAATTATTTAAATCATTAAAATGAGAAAATGTTGGATACTTTTTAGGTAATAAATGATCTTCTTGATAAAGTTCGTAAAAGGCTTTCTCAAAAAAAACGACACTATTTTTTTCTTGTAATACCTCCAATAAAAGAAGAACTTCTTTTAGCGCATTTGTATTAAATGCCTGACCATAAATAGCTACTTTTTTCATTAATTATGTATTTAAGAATTTTTGTAAATAATCTGACCTGCTTTTTAGTTCTTCTAAGTAAAAATCATCTTGATGCTCTGTGATAATTGTATAGTTGTAGCGTCTAAAAGATTGGATAACTTCATTGATCTCTTGTGAAGAAATTTTCAAGGTAACTTCTGTTTTATCCCCCAAGTTGTTTGAGAGGTAGCTGCCTAAAAGTGTGCCGCTATTAGATTCTACAATTTGAGCTACTTCGCTCATTGAGTATTCTTTATTGTTTTTTTGTACAACAAGAATAAAACCATCAGAATTTAAAAAGGGACTTTGAGAAAAAGCATCTAAAATATCATTTAGTTCAAGGTAGCCGATGTACTCTTGTTTAATTATAGCGGGTAAAATATTTGTATCGTTATTTGCGAAAATAGTTAACAATTCAAGAATTGATTCTTCGCTGTTTACTTGAAAATGCTCTAGAAAATCTTGCTGTTCCTTTAGCAATTCACCCTCATTGTCAATTGTTAAAATGTCACTTTGAGAAATACAACCAATATACATGTCATTTTCTGTAATTGGAATGTGCGTAATTGGGTAGGTTTTAAAAAGGTGTAAAGCCTCTTTAACAGTACTTTGTAATGTTAAAGGGGTGAAATCATTTAGTATGTATTCAGTGATATTCATCAGTTACGAATATAAGATAAAAAGGAGAATAAATTTTATTGAATTGAGTACTTTTGTTGTTTAGTTTTATAATTATGACAAAGTTAAGTGTAAATGTAAATAAAATAGCAACTTTACGTAATTCTCGTGGAGGAGATGTTCCTAATTTGGTAAAAGTAGCAAGAGATATTGAATCTTTTGGTGCTGAGGGAATTACCATTCATCCAAGGCCAGATGAAAGACATATTCGATATCAAGATGCGTACGATTTAAAGCAAACTGTTGCAACAGAATATAATATTGAGGGGAATCCTATTCCGAAATTTATGGAAATGGTATTGGCAATTAAGCCAACACAAGTAACCTTAGTGCCAGATAGTGTTGATACATTAACGTCTAATGCAGGTTGGGATACCATTGCCAATCAATCGTATTTAAGAGAGGTAATTTCTGAATTTAAAAAAGCAGGAATTAGAACTTCAATTTTTATAGATACGGATTTGAAATTGATTGAAGCAGCAGCAAAAACTGGAGCTGATAGAATTGAATTGTATACAGAAGAATTTGCTACTCAGTTTGATTTAGGCAATAAAAAAGCAATAAAGCCATATACAGAAGCTGCGCTTTTGGCGTATGATTTAGGGCTGGGTATTAATGCTGGACATGATTTGAGTTTAGAGAATATTAAATTTTTTAAAGAGAACATGCCAAATTTAGCGGAAGTTTCAATTGGTCATGCTTTGATTTCTGAGTCCTTATATTTAGGATTGGAAAACGTGGTAAATATGTATTTACATCGACTAAAATAACATGCAGGTTTTACATTCAAAAATAATCGGAGAAGGAACGCCTTTGTTAATCTTACATGGGTATTTTGGCACTGGTGATAATTGGAAGACTATTGCAAATAAACTATCAGATAGGTTTCAGGTGCATTTAATTGATCAGCGTAATCACGGAAGAAGCTTTCATTCAGATGCATTTGATTATGAATTAATGGTAGAGGATTTGCACAATTATATTGACCATCATCAATTAGAGAATGTAAATTTACTTGGGCATTCTATGGGAGGAAAAACAGTAATGTTATATGCTGTTGAATATCCAGAACAGGTAAACAAACTGATTGTTGCAGATATTTCTCCAAGAATGTATCCACCGCATCATCACGATATTTTAGCAGCATTAAATGCTGTTGATTTCACGATTCAAACATCTAGAACATTAGTAGATGAGAAATTAGCTGAATTAATTCCAGAAGTTGGAGTTCGTCAGTTTTTGATGAGAAATATTTATTGGAGAGAAAAAGGACAGTTAGATTTTCGATTTAATTTAGAGTCACTTAGTAAAAACAATGAAGAAGTTGGAGTCGCGTTACCCTCTTTTACTGTTTTTGAAGGAGAGTCTTTATTCTTAAAAGGAGAGAATTCAGGATATATTTCTGCAAATGAAGAACCTTTAATTAACGCACATTTCCCGAATTCTAAAATTGTGACGATCAAAAATGCTGGACATTGGTTGCATGCAGAAAACCCTACCGATTTTCATAGTGAATTAAGAAATTTTCTTTAACAATAGCTGTCAAAACACGTAAAAAACGCATAAAGTCTGCCGTTTTATCAGTATTTCTTACTTGGCTTGATATTCGTTGTAATCATTTAAAGTATAAATAATTAGATATGAAATTCCTTTTAAAAATTGTTTTAACAGCGTTTGCCGTATTTGCTTTAGCAGGGATTTTACCTGGAGTAGAAATTGCAGCTGTTTCTACAGCTGTTTGGGTTGCGTTTGCAATTGCAGTTTTAAACATGTTTATAAGGCCATTACTGATCTTTTTTACATTGCCTGCAACAATTATAACATTAGGGTTGTTTCTCTTTGTGATAAATGCAATCATCATTTTGATTGCCGCTAATTTAGTTGGAGGGTTTGTTGTAACAAGCTTTTTTTCTGCATTATTATTTAGTGTATTGTTGTCAATATTTAGATCCGCTTTGTTTAAACTAATTAAAGAAGAAAAAGACAGATAATTAAATTAACTGAAATAGAAGTATTTAAACCTTTGTATAATTTAGTAAAAATTACTAATTTTGCAGCCAATTTTTTAAGATTAATTGTACCATGAATATTACAAAAAAGAATATAGATGCATTAAATGCAGTTGTGAAAATTGAGATCGTTTCTGAAGATTATCAAGCTAAAGTAGCAGCAATTTTATTAGATTATCAAAAAAAATCTGATATCCCAGGATTTAGAAAAGGCCATGTACCAATGGGAATGGTAAAGAAGCAATATGGTAAATCTGTAATTATTGATGAAGTAAATAAAATAGTACAAGAATCTTTAAATAAATTCTTATCAGAAGAGAAATTAGATCTTTTAGGAAATCCTTTACCTAGAGTTCAAGAAGATTTTTCTTGGGATACAGAAACTTTTTCTTTTGAATTTGAATTAGGATTAGCTCCAGAATTCACAATAGATTTATCTGCAAAGAAAAAAATCACACAATATACTATTGTTGCAGATGATGCATTAATAGACAAAGAAGTTGAGAATTTACAATCTCGTTACGGTAAAATGAATCCTGTTGCTGTTGTTTCTAAAACGGCTAACGTTACTGGAACTTTTGTCAACGAAGAAAAAGAAATCAACAAAAAATCTACTATTTCTTTAACGGATTTGAAAGCGAAAGCAAACGTTAAGAAATTGGTTGGTGCTAAAGTTGGAGATGTAATCGAATTGAATACAAAAGAATTGTTTTCTGATGATCATAAATTAGAAGAAACGTTAGGGTTGTCTCACGATGATATTCACGGTTTAGATATTGTAGTATCATTAACTATTGAAGAGGTTACAGAAACAGAATTAGCAGAATTAGATAAAGAATTATTTGATAAATTATTTGCTGACGGAAGCGTTTCTTCAGTAACTGAATTAAAAGGTAAAATTAAAGAAGATGCTGAGAAGCAATTTTTAGCACAAGGTGATCAGCAATTATTAAATGCTGTAACTGAGTATTTAGTAGAGAATACGAAGTTTGATTTGCCTTCAGAATTCTTAAAAAAATGGTTAGTTACTGTAGGGAAAACTCCAATGACAGAAGAGCAAGCTACAGCAGAATTCACAAAATCTGAAAAAGGATTGCGTTACCAATTAATCGAAGGAAAGGTGATGAAAGATAACAATATCCAATTAGATTATGCAGAGCTGGTAGACTACGCAAAAGGGTTTATTAGAACTCAAATGGCTCAATTTGGAAATATGAATCCAGAAGAAAAGGAATTGGATGATATTGCTGGAAGAATTTTAGCAAACCAAGATGAAGCGAAACGTTTACAAGAACAATTAGTTTCTCATAAACTATTAACTTTTTATAAAGAGAACATCACTTTTAAAACAAAAGAGATTTCTTACGAAGGGTTTATCAAAGAAGTTTATAAATAAGAACAGGCATTCTAAACGAGTTTTAGAATCTTTAAACATATTAAAACTCCTTTAACAGTTAACATTAAAGGAGTTTTTTTAGCTTAAAACGCTAATAGAAGATTAACTTAATAGTTATTATATTTACAGTTCAAACAATAAAAAACAAATACCAATGAATTACGGAGAAGAGTTCGAGAAATACGCAACAAAGCATCACGGTATAAACAGTACATATTTAGGGAAAATAACAAGTAGTTTAACGCCATACATTATGGAAGAACGTCAAATGAACATTACACAAATGGATGTTTTTTCTCGTTTAATGATGGATAGAATTATCTTTTTAGGAACTGGAATTAATGATCAGGTTGCAAATGTAATTCAAGCGCAATTATTATTTTTAGAAAGTGTAGATGCTTCTAAAGATATCTCAATTTATATCAACTCTCCAGGTGGAGGCGTTTATGCAGGATTAGGTATTTATGATACCATGCAATTTATTAAGCCAGATGTAGCAACAATTTGTACAGGAATGGCTGCTTCTATGGGAGCTGTTTTAATGTGTGCTGGACAAAAAGGAAAACGTTCTGCATTGCCACACTCTAGAATTATGATTCACCAACCAATGGGAGGTGCACAGGGGCAAGCTTCTGATATGGAAATAACAGTAAAAGAAATAGGGAAGTTGAAAACTGAATTATATGATATCATTGCAGATCATTCAGGACAAACTTTTGATAAAGTACAAGAAGATTCTGATAGAGATTATTGGATGAAAGCTTCTGAAGCGAAAGAGTATGGAATGATTGACGAAATTTTGACAAGAAAACCAGTTAGCAAAAAATAAAAGTAATAAAGAAAAGAATCATGTCGAAAGAAGAAAATTTAGAATGTTCGTTTTGTGGTCGTCAAAAATCCGAAACCAATTTGCTAATTGCAGGTATTGATGCACATATTTGTGATAAGTGTATTGAGCAAGCGGGCGGAATTTTAGAAGAAGAAGTTACTGAAGATGATGGAAGTGGACTTTCTAAAGATTTAATGCTGAAGAAGCCACTTGAGATTAAAGAGTTTTTAGATCAATATATTATTGGACAAGTTGAAACTAAAAAATCAATGGCGGTTGCCGTTTACAATCACTATAAAAGATTATTGCAATCTAAATCTGACGATGATGATGTTGAGATTGAAAAGAGTAATATTATTTTAGTTGGAGAAACAGGTACAGGAAAAACATTGGTTGCACGTACCATTGCAAAAATGTTAAACGTTCCTTTCTCTATTGTTGATGCTACGGTTTTAACACAAGCTGGTTATGTTGGAGAAGATGTAGAAAGCATTTTAAGTAGATTGTTGCAGGCAGCAGATTACGATGTTGCGAAAGCTGAGCGTGGAATTGTTTTTATCGATGAGATAGATAAAATTGCTCGTAAAGGAGATAATCCGTCAATTACTAGAGATGTTTCTGGAGAAGGAGTACAGCAAGCTTTATTGAAGTTGTTAGAAGGATCAGTTGTAAATGTTGCTCCTAAAGGAGGAAGAAAACACCCGGATCAAAAATTTATTGAAGTAAACACAAAAGATATTTTATTTATTGCTGGTGGTGCTTTTTCTGGAATAGACAGACTTATTAGTAAGCGTTTAAATATGCAGGCTGTTGGGTATTCTGCGTCTGTTGCAGAAGATAAAATTGATGAAGAAAACTTATTGCAATATATAATTCCTTCAGATTTAAAAGCTTTTGGGTTGATTCCTGAAATTATTGGTCGTTTACCGGTACTGAGTTATATGAATCCGTTAGATGCTGAAACATTAAGAGCTATTTTAACAGAACCCAAAAACGCTATTATTAAACAATACACAAAATTGTTTGATATGGATGATATCACTTTTGATATTAAAGAGGAAGCTTTGAATTATATTGTTACCAAAGCAGTAGAATATAAATTAGGTGCGCGTGGTTTGCGTTCTTTATGTGAAGCAATTTTTACGGATGCCATGTTTGAATTGCCAAGTTCTGATGTTAAAGAATTTGTAGTAACGAAAGAATATGCAGAGAATAAATTAACAAAGACAGCGCTTAAAAAAATGAGTGTTGCTTCTTAAAAATATTTAAAATTAATTAAGACCTCACAAAAGATGATTTTGTGAGGTCTTTTTTTTCTATTTTTGTTTTATGATATCCAAAGAAACCATAGATCGTGTTTTTGAAACTGCTCGAGTAGAGGAGGTGATAGGAGAATATGTGAATTTGAAAAAGGCGGGAAGTAACTTTAAAGGGTTGAGTCCTTTTACTGATGAGAAGTCGCCTTCTTTTATGGTGTCCCCAGTGAAGCAAATCTGGAAAGATTTTAGTACAGGGAAAGGAGGGAATGCAATTTCATTTTTAATGGAGCATGAGCATTACTCTTACCCAGAAGCAATTAGGCATTTAGCAAAAAAATACAATATTGAAATTGAAGAAACGGAGCAATCTGATGAGCAGAAGCAACAAGTAAACGAACGTGAAAGTATGTTTGTGGTGTCTAAGTTTGCATCCGAGTATTTTCATGATTTAATGCTAAATACGCAACAAGGTAAGGCTATTGGATTGTCGTATTTTAAAGAGCGTGGTTTTAGAGACGACATCATTAAAAAGTTTGATTTAGGGTATTGTAGAGACGAATGGGATAATTTTACAAAAGCAGCCTTAGAGAAAGGCTATGATCTAAAATATTTAGCATCTACCGGATTAACAATTGTAAAAGAAAATAAGCAGTTTGATCGCTTTAAAGGGCGTGTGTTATTTCCTATTCATTCCATGTCGGGAAGAATCCTTGGTTTTGGAGGACGTATTTTAACTGCGGATAAAAAAGCGGCTAAGTATTTAAACTCTCCCGAAAGTGATATTTACCATAAGAGTAAAATCTTATATGGAATTTATCAGGCCAAGAAAGAAATAGCGAAACAAGACAATTGTTTTTTAGTTGAAGGATATACAGATGTAATCTCTTTTCATCAATCTGGAATAGAAAATGTTGTTGCCTCTTCTGGTACCGCATTAACTTCAGATCAAATACGTTTGGTTAGAAGGTTGACTCAGAATATTACTGTTTTATTTGATGGTGATGCTGCTGGTTTACGAGCTTCTATTCGTGGAATTGACTTGATTTTAGAGCAAGGAATGAATGTGAAAGTGGTGTCTTTCCCAGAAGGAGAGGATCCAGATAGTTTTGCGAAAGCACATTCTGATGCTGAATTAAAAGAATATTTAGAAAATTCTGCTCAAGATTTTATCAACTTCAAGGTTTCTTTATTAATGAAAGAAGCAAAGAACGATCCTGTTAAAAAAGCAGGGTTGATTAGGGATATTGTTACAAGTATCTCTAAAATTCCTGATGGAATTCAGAGAGAAGTATATGTGCAAGAATGTTCTAGAATAATGGAAATTTCTGAACGTGTATTGTTTAGTGAATTGGCTCAGCTTTTAAGTAAAGAAGCAAGTCCAAAAAGAGGTCAAAGCAAAAGTGATCCAAATCAACCGCCTCCAGAATATTTTATGGACCAAGAGCAGTCCTCTATGGCGCTTGTTAAAGGTGGGCAAGTTTCTTCTGAGGGAATAGATCAATTAGATCTTCTTGAAAAGGAAATTATTAGAATATTGTTATTGTATGGAAATGAAGAAGTTGATTTTATTCAGCATGTAGAGGTTGAAAATGAAAACGGAAAGATATCCTTAGAGGAGGAAGGATACACGAATCAGGTATCTCAAGAGCTCTATGTGAATTTACAAGATGATGAGATTGAGTTTACCAATACTATTTTTAAAACGGTGTATTATGAGTTAATTCATCAGATGAATCAGCAAGAGAAAATTGAAGTTGAGCGTTTGGTGAACCATGAAAATAAGCAAGTTGCCACTGAGGTAACAAATATTTTGATGGATGAGGAGAAATATGAGTTAAGTAACTGGGAACGTAAAGATATTTATGTGACAGACATAAAAAAAATACTTCCCAAATTAGTTACTGATGCAATCTTGAATTTAAGAAGAGTCTTAATTGAAAAGAAGATTGTTGAGATAATGAATGAAGCTAAAAACGGGAATTCTGTTACTTTAGATCTAGAGCTTATCACCAATTATACTGATTTGAAAAAGCGCCTGTTTGAGAAGTTAAACAGAGTGGTTTAAAGGGAGGGAGTAGAAGCAGGTGTATCGATTTTCTTTATTTGTGTTCTTTTTTCAGCATATTAGCAGTGCTAAAAAATGAAAATAATACTCCAGATCGTTAAGATCATTCAATGGTTAAATATACTTCCGTTTTCTATTGGTAATGGTTTTAAAAAATTCGCATATCAAAGAATTAAAAGAATAATGATTTCTGCAAACTTACTTTAATTTAGAGCTAATTTCACAAACAGGTATTGGATTCATTTTGTGTTGATTAATTCTGTTGAGTCGAGAATAAATGGTGAATACTTCTAATTCTCTTCCCGAGAACTCTGTATGGATTTTACCTGTGTCTTGCATCTTCATTGCCCATTCTAATTCATCATAAGAAGCTCCAATTTGATCTTCGTCTGTTCTGCTATCTCCAAATAACCCATCGGTTGGGGCAGCATTTTGTATGGAGTCAATTACATGTAGATGTTTCGCTAATTCAAAAACCTCAGACTTCAATAAGTCAGCTATTGGGCTTAAGTCCACGCCGCCATCTCCGTACTTCGTATAGAAACCAACGCCGAAGTCTTCAATTTTATTTCCTGTTCCAGCGACTAAAAGTCCATTTAATCCCGCTAAATAATATAAAGAGCTCATTCTTAACCTTGCTCTTGTATTTGCTAACGCTAAATCAAGTTTAGGGGAGTTTTGTTCTTGTTGATTGGCATCTTTAAACGTTTCAAAAGTACTCGTTAAGTCAATTTTTGTTGAAGAGACATTTTTAAATTGACTTTTTAGGGTGTCAATATGATCTTGTGCCCTAGTAACTTGACTTTCTGCTTGATGAATAGGCATTTCTACACATAAAGTCTGTAGGCCAGTTTTAGCACATAACATAGAGGTGACAGCAGAATCAATTCCGCCAGAAACACCAACTACAAAACCAGTTACATTTGCTTTTTCTGCGTATTCTTTTAACCAACTTACAATATGATTAGAGACTCTTTCGGTATTCATTGATAAACTATTTTAGTACTTTTGTTATTCTTAAAAAGAAGTGACTAATATACGAAGATAATGGCTAAACATATTTCCATAATTTTACTTTTATTAACTGTCTTTTCTTGTGGTCCTAAGCAAGAAGATAGTATTGATGTTCGTGAAATAAACGTTGACTTCTCTATTGATAGGTTTGATGTGGATTTTTATACAGCTACAGAAAACACATTAGGTAAAACGAAAGAAAAGTATCCCTTCTTTTTTTCTGGGAATGAACCCGATTCTGTTTGGGTAAACAAAATCAATAATAAAGAGGAGAAGGAGTTGTTTTCTGAAACACAAAAATTATACAAAGATGTTTCATTTTTAAGAGATGATCTTGAACAGTTATTCAAGCATATAAAATATTACAACCCGAAATTTAAATCACCAAAAGTAATAACACTTTTGAGTAATATAGATCATCAAAATAAAGTGGTTTATACAAAAGAATACCTGCTAATTTCATTAGATGTTTATTTAGGTGCTACACATAAATTTTATGGGGATTACCCGACTTACATTAAAGAAAACTACACTAAAAATCATTTAATTGTTGATGTTGCAACTGCAATTATTAACACAGAAGTTAAAGGGGCTAATGATAGAACTTTTGTTGGTAAAATGGTCAAAGAAGGGTTGAAATTGTATTTGTTAGATCGGTATATTCCAAAAGCTAGCAACGCGAATAAGATTGGCTTTACTGAAGAGAAACATACATGGGCAATAAACAATGAAGAGCAAGTTTGGAAATATTTTATAGAGAATAAATTACTGTTTAGTACAGATACAAAACTGAATAAGCGCTTTATAGATTTAGCACCATTTTCTAAATTTTATAGAGCAGAAGATAATCGTTCTCCTGGTAGAATAGGAGCTTGGATTGGATGGCAAATAGTTAGATCATATATGAAGCATAATGATGTATCTTTGCAAAAAATAATTGAAATTCCCTCAGAAGAAATTTATAAAAATTCAAAATACAAACCAAAAAGATAATGGCTGTTAAACATACATCAGAGATAAAATTTAACGTAGGATTAGACGAAAATAAAATTCCAGAAACAATTTCTTGGTCTGCAGAAGATGGTGGGGTTGATAATTCTGATTCTAAAGCGATCATGATTTCTGTTTGGGATCATAAAAAGAAAGATACGTTAAGAATGGATCTTTGGACAAAAGATATGCCAGTAGATGAAATGAAACAATTCTTTCATCAAACATTAGTATCTATGGCTTCCTCTTTTCATAGAGCAACTGATGACCAAAAAATGACAGATACGATGCGTGATTTTTGCGACTATTTTGCTGAGAATTTAGACTTAAAAAAATAAATAATTACTTTAAAATTAGGGATACTTAGTACGTGTTGAAATTTAATTTTTTGGAGAATCAATTCTGAGAAACACACTTAATGGTTGTTTATTTTATCTATGATTATTTGATAATCAGCAGGGTTGTTTACGAAATCTAGCTCAGAAACATCAATTATTAGTGTGTTTAAACCTTGTTGTGTGTTGATGAAGTTGCTATAGCCATTATGAATTTTGTTTAAATACTCGTGAGAAATGTTTAGCTCGTATGCTCTTCCTCTTTTTTGAATATTTTTAAGTAACCTTTCTGTATTTTGATACAAATACACGTATAAGTCTGGCTTAGTAATCTCTTTATACATTAAGTCAAACATTTTTCTGTATAAAAGGTATTCTTCTTTTTGTAAGGTTACTTGCGCGAAAATTAATGATTTAAAGATGTAGTAATCAGAAACAATTAAGTTTTTAAATAAGTCAAATTGCGCTAAGTCATCTGTTAATTGCTGATATCTATCAGCTAAAAAACTCATCTCTAACGGAAATGCATACCTTTCTTTATCTTCGTAGAACTTTGGCAAGAAAGGATTGTCCGCAAAACGTTCTAACACAACTTTTGCATTAAACTCATCAGACATCATTTTAGCTAATGTTGTTTTACCTGCACCAATATTTCCTTCAATAGCGATGTAATTATATTTTTCAGTTAAAGGAATTGGGCGCGTTAAGCATTCTTCTATTTTTTCAATTTCTGAAGTGTCATTGCAAGATTCTAGACACTTGCTTATGTGTTTTTTTTCAACTGGGTGAATTGTGTTTGGGGCGATATCTGATAACGGAAATAAAACAAATTTCCGATCTAACATTCTTGGGTGCGGAACTGTTAAGTTTTCTGAAAAGATAATCTCATCATCAAAAAGTAACACATCAATATCTATAGTTCTATTTGAGTAATTATCCGTATTGTCTCTAACTCTTCCTAATGCTTCCTCTATGTTAAGAATTCTTTTTATTAATGTTTCTGGAGGTAAATAGGTAGTAACTTTTATACATGTGTTTAAGAAGTCATCTCCATTAAAACCTAATGCCGGAGTTTTATAGACGGCACCAATTTTTAATATAGCACCAATTTTTTGAGCAATTAAATGTATTGAGTTTTGTAGGTGCTCAAGTTTGTTTCCCTGATTACTTCCAAGAGATAAGTATATAATTCGTTGCGTTTTCATAAATGGAATACAAAGAAAATAAAACTTAAAAGAATAGCAAAGCTAAGTTTGATTCATTTATTAACATTTGGAATAAAACGGGCTCTAAATTTGAGGAATAAAAAAAGCACCTAATAAAAAATTAGGTGCTTTAAGTTTTAGAAAGAAAATCTAAATTAGATTAATCTCTTCTTTCTCTTGGTTTTCTATCGTCTCTTCGGTTGTCGCGACTACCTCTGCTGTCTCTAGAGGTATCTCTTGGCGGTCTTGCTACATAACCTTCTGGTTTCTCTAACAATGCTTTACGAGATACTTTCTCTTTACGAGTTCTAGGGTCTAAACCAAAGTACTTTACTTCAAATACATCACCCATGTTTACAACATCAGTAACATTCTCTGTGCGTTCCCAAGCTAATTCGCTTACGTGTAATAAAACCTCGTTTCCTGGAGCTTCTGTGTATTCTACAACAGCACCAAAATCTAACATTTTAATAACTTTCACTTCGTAAGAACCACCAACTTCTGGTTTGAAAAGCATAGATTCTATACGAACAATAACTTTTTCAATTCCAGCAGGGTCTGTTCCTAAGATTTCGATAATTCCTTCTTCAGTTACAGCGTCTTCAGTAATAACAATTGTTGTTCCTGTTTCTTTCTGTAATTCTTGAATATGTTTACCTCCTGGTCCAATAAATGCACCAATTAATTCATTAGGGATTCTTCTGTTGATCATTTTAGGAGCATGCTCTTTAACTTCTTCATTTGCAGAAGAGATCGTCTCAGTTATTTTTCCTAAAATATGTAAACGACCTTCACGAGCTTGTTTTAGTGCATTTACTAAAATCTCATAGCCTAATCCTTTTACTTTAATATCCATTTGACAAGCAGTAATACCTTCAGAAGTACCAGTTACTTTAAAATCCATATCTCCTAAGTGATCTTCATCACCTAAAATATCAGACAATACAGCGTATTTTCCAGATTCCGCATCAGAAATTAATCCCATTGCAATCCCAGAAACTGGTCTTATCATTTGTACACCAGCATCCATTAATGCCATTGTTCCAGCACAAACAGTTGCCATAGAAGAAGAACCGTTAGATTCTAAAACTTCAGAAACTACTCTTACTGTATAAGGACAGTCAGCAGGAATCATTCCTTTTAAACCACGTTGTGCTAAATTACCATGTCCAACTTCTCTACGAGATGTTCCACGAATTGGTCTAGCTTCACCTGTACAAAAAGGAGGAAAGTTATAATGTAAATAGAAATTTTCTTCACCTTCGAAAGACGGCATGTCTATTTTATTTGCATCTCTAGAAGTTCCTAAAGTAACTGTCGCTAAAGCTTGAGTTTCTCCACGAGTAAAGATTGAAGAACCATGTACTGATGGTAAATAATCTACTTCTGACCAAATTGGTCTAATTTCATCTGTTTTACGACCGTCTAAACGTAATCCTACATTTAAGGTTAAATCTCTAATCGCAGCTTTTTCGGCTTTACGATAATAATCAGAAACTAAACCACCATAATCTGCTAATTCTTCTTCAGAAAAAGTAGCTTTAATGTCTGCTTTTATTTCTTTAAATGCAGCAGTTCTTTCATGTTTAGCTGATCCAGCTTCTGCGATAGCATATACTTTATCGTATGCCATATCATGAACCCTTTTCTCTAAATCTTTATCTTCTCTATCCCCTTCGTATTCACGAACTTCTTTTTTTCCGAATGCTTCTGCTAATCTTAATTGAGCAGCACATTGAACCTTAATAGCTTCGTGTGCAAACTTAATAGCGTCAGCCATTTCTTCTTCAGAAATTTCATCCATTTCACCTTCAACCATCATTACCGAATCAGCTGAAGCTCCAATCATCATGTCGATGTCAGATTCTGCTAATTGAGCTCTTGTTGGGTTGATAATGAATTCTCCGTTTATACGACCAACTCTTGCTTCAGAGATTGCACATTCAAATGGGAAATCTGATAATTGTATCGCTGCTGATGCTGCTAAACCTGCCATTGCATCTGGCATAACGTCTTCGTCATGAGACATTAACTGAATCATCACTTGAGTTTCTGCAGTGTAATCTTTTGGGAATAACGGACGTAAAACACGGTCTACTAAACGCATTGTTAATACTTCACCGTCACTTGGTCTCGCTTCTCTTTTAAAGAAACCACCTGGGTAACGTCCTGCAGCAGCAAATTTTTCTCTATAGTCTACCGTTAAGGGTAAAAAACCAAGATCTTTTTGTTCGTAATTGGAAACTACTGTACACAACATCATACATTTTCCTGATTGCACAACAACACTACCATGAGCTTGTTTTGCTAATTTTCCGGTTTCGATAGAAATCTCTCTACCATCACCAAGGTCTATAACCTCTCTAAATACTTTTGGAATCATAAAATTTTAATTCTAAGTTTATACTTTGTTTTTTGTTGTGTTGTTTGTTGTTTTGTTGTTGCTTTACTTCCAATGGAAAATCAAAATTGCTGTTACTAATCTTGAATTTTTATATCTAGATTCTATTTGTTAAGTAGAATTGAATACTTTTTTTAAAATAAAAAAGAGGCACGTTTATAGAGCCTCTTTTTTGTTAGGTTTTATTTTCTAATTCCTAATTCTACGATAATCGCACGGTATCTGTTAATTTCAGATTGCTTTAAGTAAGCTAGTAAGCTTCTACGCTTACCTACCAATTTAACTAATGAACGCTCAGTGTTGTAATCTTTACGATTCTTCTTTAAGTGCTCAGTTAAGTGGTTAATTCTAAAAGTGAACAATGCAATTTGTCCTTCTGATGTTCCAGTGTCAGTAACTGACTTACCGTGTTTTGAAAAGATATTCTCTTTTACTTCTTTCGTTAAATACATGCCAATATTGATTTAAATGATTTTTATGTACATCAATGATTTTTTCATTGAAGCTGCAAATATACATTAATTTTTATTTCTGTAGCGAATTTAAAAGGCATTTTCGAAATCAAATAGATAGAATAAACGATTGGTTTAAAAGGATTTAAACAGAAAAGAGCCCGAAGGCTCTTTTTTTATTTTCTAATGGGTAGATTTTGAATTAAATCTATATATAAGTTGATTTGTTCTTTTAAGTTTTTACGTTCGTAAATCCCGTCTAAGAACCCGTGTTCTAGTAAGAATTCTGATCGTTGAAACCCTTCAGGTAAATCTTTACCCGTTGTGTCTTTTACAACTCTCGGTCCAGCAAACCCAATTAAAGCATTTGGTTCTGCAATGTTAATGTCTCCTAACATCGCATAAGAAGCAGTTGTCCCTCCTGTTGTTGGGTCTGTACATAAAGAAATATACGGAATTTTAATTTCTGCTAATTGCGCTAATTTAGAAGATGTCTTTACTAATTGCATTAGTGACAAAGATGCTTCTTGCATACGTGCACCACCAGATTTAGAGATCATTAAAAAAGGAATCTTATGTTCAATTGAATGATTAATTGCTCTGGCAATTTTTTCTCCAACTACAGATCCCATAGATCCTCCAATAAATGTAAAATCCATTGCAGCAATTACTAAGTCTTTACCTAAAGATTTTCCAACAGCTGTTCTTACAGCATCATTTAAGTTAGTTTTCTCTTTGGCAGCTTTTAATCTGTCCGGATATTTTTTAGTATCCTCGAATTTTAAAGGATCAACCGAAGTTAATTTCTTGTTTAATTCTGTGAATTTATTGTTGTCAAAAAATAACTCGAAATATTCTTTACTTCCAATCCTTACATGGTACCCATCTTCTGGACTAACATATAAGTTCTTTTTTAGTTCTTCTGTATCTATAATTTTACCACTAGGAGTTTTGTACCACAATCCTCTAGGTGTATCCTTTTTTTCTTCAGTAGGAGTGTGAATTCCTTTCTCTTTTCTTTTAAACCAAGCCATATTATGCAGTTGTTTTAAATTTTAAAATTAACGGCTAAAATAAACTATCTTATTGATTAATCAAGGGTATTCACATTGTTTAAATCTTCGAATGAAGCTTTTAAACGGTTTTTAAAGGTGAGCTCTCCTGCTCTCAACCATTTTCTTGGGTCGTAATATTTCTTATTTGGAATTTCTTTCCCTTCTGGATTTCCAATCTGAGTTTTTAAATAATCGTTCTTATCGTTTACGTAATCTCTTACTCCTTCTGCAAAAGCAAATTGTAAATCAGTATCAATATTCATTTTGATAACTCCGTAATCGATACCTTCTCTGATTTCTTCTACAGTAGAACCAGAACCTCCATGAAATACAAAATCAATTGTATTATGAGGAACATTGTATTTTTCTGTAATATATTCTTGTGAGTTTTTTAAAATCTTAGGAGTTAATTTTACATTTCCTGGTTTGTAAACTCCGTGTACATTACCAAATGCAGCTGCAATAGTGAATTTCGGGCTAATTTTTAGTAGCTCTTCATAAGCATAAGCAACTTCTTCTGGTTGTGTGTATAATTTAGAAACATCTACATCTGTATTGTCAACACCGTCTTCTTCTCCTCCTGTAATACCTAATTCAATTTCTAAAGTCATACCTATTTTGCTCATTCTAGCTAAGTATTTTTTACAAATCTCAATATTCTCTTCAATTGGCTCTTCAGATAAATCAATCATATGAGAACTATATAAAGATTTCCCTGTCTCTGCAAAATGCTTTTCACTAGCATCTAATAAGCCATCAATCCAAGGTAATAATTTTTTTGCTGCATGATCTGTATGTAATATAACAGGAACACCATAAGCTTCTGCCATTAAGTGCACATGCTTTGCTCCTGCGATAGCTCCTGCAATAGCAGCTTTTTCATTTTCATTTGATAAACCCTTACCAGCATTAAAAGAAGCTCCTCCGTTAGAAAATTGAATTATTACGGGAGCGTTTAATTCTTTTGCAGTTTCTAATACAGCATTTACTGTGTTAGATCCAGTTACGTTAACAGCTGGAAGTGCGAATTTTTTTTCTTTTGCTAATTTGAAAATTTCTTGAACTGCATCTCCTGTTGCAACTCCTGGTTTTATTAAATGATTCATGTAGTGTTGTTTGAATTTTACAAAAAATTGTTGTCACAAAATTAGGCAATTTTTAAATAAATGGATTGAGTTTTTTTCTATAAATATGAGAAAATAACGAAAACGTTATCGTCTAGGTATTAAATTAAAAAGGATAATTGATTCCTATATTGTAAACAGCATCGTTAAAGTTGAAGTTTTTAAACCATTTACTTCCTGATAAATAGGGTTCATGAGTTTTAAACCCAACATCTAAACGTACAATTAAAAAGTTGAAATCGTATCTTGCTCCAAATCCAGAGCCAACGGCAATTTGTTTTAAGGAAGAGAAACTATTAAATTTTGCTCTTTCGTCTACAAAACTAGAGTTCGAAATATCCCAAATATTCCCAGCATCAATAAATAAAGCACCCTTTAAGCTGCTAATTAAATCGAATCGATATTCTAAACTTGTTAGAAATTTGAAATTACCAACATTATATTCTAATCCCGGAGGAGAAGACCCTAAACCTAATTCATATGTTTTCCAAGCTCTAATGTCATTTGATCCACCAGCAAAGTAGCTTTTGGTAAATGGAATTCCAGATTCCCCATACGCTAAAATGACCCCCAAAAATGATCTAAACCCTAACACAGAGTTCCTAGAAACATTCCAGAATTTTTTATATTCAATATCCGTTTTAAAATATTGTGCAACCGGGGTGTCTGCAATAGTTTTTACCCCATTTGCATTTGTTTGGTTGCTTAATAAAGAAACTAAATTACCTGCATTTGCAATTTTAACTTTAAAAAATGAAAAGTTATTGTCTTTATATGTTGCTTGATTGTTATATGTATATGTGTATGCGATTGTTGGGATAATAAAGTTAGATGTAATAATGTTATACCTGTTGTTGATATTTAAATTATCATTGTATTCAGTAGGGTTACTAGTTTTAAAACCACTATTTGCCTTCACTAAATTCATAAACTGTGGCGCATTTGATGCTGTTAAGGAGTAGTTGTTGAATTTTTGTGCTATTGGAATTAGTTTGTTGTATTCAGAACTATAAATGTTAAAATAGTCAGCGTTATTTAAATTACGAATGTATTGTGCATTAAAGAGTTCAAGGTTTATAGATTTCCTCTTGTTAAATTTCCAACTATAATTAATGTTCGCATTTATGGTTTGCCTATCTAAACCAATGTTTTTTTGAATACCTGTACCTATAGAGAGCAATGTTTTAGGAGACATTGCTTTTGGAACAAATCTGTTTAAACCAAAAGGGGCAAAAATTCGTGGAATCTCTAAAGAAAGATCAACCCCTAATTCCCAAGCATTAAAAAAGTCGCTTGTGCTTTCTTGCTGAATGGATGTGTTAAAAAAGGACCCTGTAAAAGAAAACTTAAACAATTCTGCGCCTTTAAATAAATTTCTGTTTGTGGCAGAAAACTTACCTGAAACACCAAGTTCTCTGATGTTAGAATGTGTTAGTTCTGTTTCTGCTCCAAGGGTGTATTCTTCTTGTGGTGTCAACCGAATGTTTGCCACCAATAAGGAGTCTTTAGTAGTTTCGTAATTAATGCTAATTACTTTAAAGTTGTTTAAAGATTTTAAATGGTTTCTGGTTAAATTACGTAAAGTGTCTGAGTATATTTGATTAGATCTAATAAATATTGATTGCGCTAAATATTTTGGATTGTATTTGATTTTTTCGTGTGCAAAGAACTTAATTCCGTTATAAGAAATGGAATCTAAATAAGGTTGGCTCTCTTTATTAAATGTGTAATCGGTATACACATTTACGTTGGCAATTTTTTGTATCTGAAAAGGGATCGCTCTTTCTACTCCATCAATACTTTCAATTGAGTTTTTTGCAATTGTTGTTATTACAGATGTCTTTAGCGCTAGAGTGTCAATTTCCTCAAAGTATATGTAGCTATCTGAGAAACTATAAACACCAGAGTTTCTAAATAGTTTAACAACTCTATTCACCTCATTAATGAAATTACCTTCGTTATATTGGTCACCTTTTTTTAAAAAAGTATTTATGGTGTCTCTTTGGTAAATAGCTTTTAAAGTTGATGAAGGAATATTTGTTGATAAAGAGTCAAGAAATAAAGGGTTGTTTTTTTTAATATGGTAGGTGATTGCTCCTTTTTTTTCTTTTAAAGAGTCTTTTATGGCTACAACAGTATTATTCCAAAAGCCAATAGTTTTATAATAAATATTTAAGCTTTTAACTGTTTTTTTAGTTTTAAAATCATCAATAATTACTGGGGATTCTCCATTTTTTAAAAACCAGTTATTAAATTTTAGATATGAATTAGCGACGCCAATACTTTGTTTTTCTGAGAATAAGCTTTTAAGAAAGTTGTATTTTTTAGGATTTTGTGTTCCCCATTTTTTAGGTGTTTTAGGAGCATTTGGGTTTCCTATATTATAAAAATATACCGAGACGGGCACTCCTAATAGTTTAGAATTTGGTTTTTGAATTACATAATCGTTTAACTGAAGATTTCTATTTTTTTTGCCATCTACAATGATTGTCGATGTTTTTAATAACTGCTCTTTTTCTGCAACTCTTTTAACAGAATTACACGAAGATATTATTAAGATGATAAAAAAATAAAAGGAAACTTTTTTCATTAGCTTTGTCCGGACTATTACTTGTTCCAAAAGTACTATTTTTAGACGGGTTTTCTAATTTAAAATTAATTAATGAGTTTATCAAAAAATCATATAAAACTTATAACAAGTTTGCAGCAAAAAAAGTATAGACAAAAACATAAATTATTTGTTGCTGAAGGCGTTAAAGTTGTCGAAGAATTGTTGCTTTCCGAATTTAAAATTGAGAAGCTATTTGTAACTCAAGATTATAAACCGAATCTAAGCGAAGAACAACTAGTCGTTGTTTCAGAGATTGAACTAAAGAAAATTAGTCAATTGAAGTCGCCAAACAAGGTATTGGGCTTGTTTCGGATTCCTGAAACCAATTCAGAATTAAATAAAGGATTGATTGTCGCTTTAGATGATGTTAATGACCCTGGAAATTTAGGTGCTATTATTAGATTGTGTGATTGGTTCGGTGTTTCTAAATTGGTTTGTTCAAAAAGTACCGTAGATTGCTTTAATCAAAAAGTTGTCCAAGCGTCTATGGGGTCTTTAACTAGAATAGATATTGTGTATGAAGATTTAATTCCGTTTTTAGAAGGAGCAGAATTTCCAAGTTTTATTGCAGATATGGATGGAAAAAATGTCTATGAAAGTAATTTACCAAAAGACGCAATCTTAATTATGGGAAATGAAGCAAACGGTATTTCTGATAAAATTAGAGCTGTCGTAGATTCTAAAATTTCGATTCCAAGGTTTGGCGATACTCAACAAACAGAAAGCTTAAATGTTGCTACAGCAACAGCAATTTTATTGAGTGAGTTTAAAAGAAATTGTTAGTAGGCAGTATTTAGTTGCAGTTTTCAGTGAGCAAGTTTGTGTACTATTTTACCACAATAGAAAACATTTTTTTTCTTCGTGTATCCCTGTGAAAAAGCTATGTGTAACTCTGTAAATTAATAAAAGATAACTTTGCAACTTTTTTACTTTGAACCTTTGTAACTATTTTTTACTCAAAAGAGAAATTCAAAAAGATTCCGCGAGTTCCTAAGAAATTAATAGGAGAAGTCCATTGGCTATTAGAATCAGCGTCGTACTTCAATTCATTATTTAGGGCAAAAACCCCTCTAATTGATGGAGATAACTTAAAGTAGCTAAGGTAAATGTCTATTCCAATCCCAACCTCGTACATGTAATTAACTGCCTTCATTCTAAATTCGCCGCCAGAATTGTCATTTGCATTTTTCTGATTGCTCGAGAAATTATAATCTAAAGAAACCCCAGCTAAAACATAAGGTCTTATGTTGTCCATTCTGTCTGTACTAAACTTTAACACTAAGGGTACATGTAAGTAGGTAGAGCCAATTTCTCTTATGCTATCACTTTTTGTGTTGATGTGGGTAAAAGCGAGAACTTTAGAGTTACTAACCAATCCTGGTTCAAAACGAAGATTGATGTTTTTATGCAAACGGAAATCAGCAATTAATCCAACATTAAAACCGCTTGTCGGTGTTACGCTAACATTTGCATCTGGGAAGGTGCTATTTTTGTAGTCGACCTTAAAATCATTTTGATTTAATCCTAAATAAAAGCCAAAATGAATGAAGCGTTTATCAAAATCAGGGATGTTAATTACTCTATCAGCTTGTGCTAATACAGTGCTTGAAGTGAGAATTAAGATACCTAAAAATAGGAGTTGTAGTTTTTTCATTTTACTTAGTAGCTGTATAAATAGAAGCTACTCCAAAAGTTACAGGTTTGTCTATTGCTGTAGTAAACCCATTTTTCAGTAAAATATTGTTGAACTTTTCTCCAAAAGGAAAAGAATTCGCAGATTCAGATAAATAGGAATAGGCAACTTTGTCTTTAGAAAATAATTTACCAATAATTGGTAAAATTACTGAGGTATGAAAACGATATCCTTGTTTGTAAGGGAATTTGGTTGGTACAGAGGTTTCTAATACGACAAGAGTTCCGTTAGGTTTTAAAACGCGCTTAATTTCTTTTAATCCTTTATCAAGGTTTGCGAAATTTCGAACACCAAAAGAAACTGTAATAGCATCAAATGTATTGTCATTAAAAGGCATGTTCTCAGAATCGCCAACAATCATTTCTATCTTGTCAGATAAATTTGCTTTAGCAATTTTTTGTTTTCCAACTTCTAACATGCCTGCAGAAATATCTAAACCAATAATTTTATCAGGCTTTAAACTAGCCATCATTATTGCTAAATCTCCAGTTCCAGTAGCAATATCTAAAATTTGTTTTGGATTGTTTTTTCCAATGATTGCAACTACTTTTTTACGCCATTTAACATCAATTCCAAAAGAGATAACTCGATTTAGGCCATCGTAATTTTCAGAAATAGCATCAAACATTTGAGCAACTTGCTCTTTCTTTCCCTTGTCTGAATCTTTGTAAGGTTTAATGTGTTCTGCTGACATAGTTTTATCCGTTTATCGCTACAACTTCATTAATTTGACCAGGAATCATGTCTTTTAACATTGTCTCAATTCCGTTTTTCAACGTCATAGTAGATGATGGACAACCGCTACAGGCACCTTGTAAGACAACACTTACAATTTTAGTTTCTGCATCATAAGATCGAAAAGCAATATTACCACCGTCAGAAGCAACTGCGGGTTTGATGTACTCATCTAAGATGCTTACAATTTTTGCAGAGGTTTCATCTAAGTTTTCTATAGCTATTTGTGTAGTTTCTTTAGTGGCGTTTTCTCCTTTTGGAAGTTGTTTTATGATTGTTTTATTCTCTTGTAAATACTCGCGAATAAAATTTCTTATTTCTGGGTGAATTTCATTCCATTCAGCCATTTCAAATTTTGTAATTGAAATATAGTTTTCAGAAATAAAAACTTCTTTTACAAAAGGGAAATGAAATAACGCTTGTGCTAATGGAGATGTTTCATTTGCTTCATCAATATTTTTACACTCAACATCTGTTGTTGTTAAAGACTTAGTAGTTCCAAATTTCATTACAGAAGGATTCGGAGTTACTTCAGCATATACCTCTAATGCTTTCTTTTTAGTAGTTTCTTCTATTACAGCTAAATTACCATCTTGTAAATAAGCTTCAATTTGCTCACGAACTTCTTCTTGGACATCTTCCCAATCAACAATATCATACTTTTGAATAGCGATGAAATTAGCAGTTATAAAAACCTTTTTTACAAATGGTAAATAAAATAATTGTTGCGCTAATGGTGCATTTTTAGCATCATCTATATTGTTGTATTCGTGACTTCCACCGTTAATTAAGATAGTGTTACTTACAAACTTTAGAATAGTATCGTTGTTTGTACTCTGAATTGAAATTGAAATTTCGCTCATAATGTAGTTTAAGTTGTTCTGCTGCATTTAGGGAACAAATGTTCGGCAAAATTAAGGTAAAAATATGAATGAATTGCAAAGACCTCAAAGGTTTATTTCCTTTGAGGTCTTGCCTGTTTTTAAGGGTAAATATTTTTATAAATTGATTGTTAGAGTTGCGGTAATAATTCTGTTATCAATATTTAATTCAGTAGCATTTACTTGATTGTACTGTGGGTAAAAATCATACTGTTGGGTGTTTGATTTGTTTTGGTAAGCAAATCCTAGTTTAGTGTTGCCAAAAGAATATCCTGCGCCAAAAGAATATCCTTTTGTATTATCAGATTTAATAGCGCTTGCATCCGGACTTTGTTCATAGTGATAACCACCACGTAAGCTAAGTGCTTTAAAACGCCATTCTGATCCAATATTTAAGGTATAAGAATTTCTTAATTCAGTATTAAAAAATTGATTTTCTGTACTGAAATCACTACTAGATAGCTTTGTTTTTTTATAACCGCTAATTGTGTAATCAGCACTAATTAATCCGTTACTTCCAAAAATGTATGCAATACTTGCAGTAGTTTTGGCAGGTGTTTTTAATTTGTATGAGAATCCTTGGATAGGGAAGTTGTTGCCTACTGTGTTATCGTAAATAGTATTGCTTCCGCTTATTTCAATTTCTGTATCTCCAAAAAAACCATCATTATTTGAAATATTATGTTCTTCATTTACTTCTGTAAGCCAAGTAGGTGATCGATACGAAAACCCTAGGCGTAAACTTTTAGTGGCTTTATATATTGCTCCTGCACTTAAAGAAAATCCTGTACCTATTGTTCTGTTCTCTTGATATAACTGAGCATTTAATATGTTTCCGTCATCATCATTGTTTTGCTCTCTTAAGGTTGAGCGTTGCGAAAATTTTAAATCATACGTATTCACTGCGACTCCTAAATGCAAGTTATTTTGATACACTCCAGAGAAGGCAAAGTTGTACTCTACCAATTCTCCACTAGTTGTATTTAAAAATTTTTGAGAAGTTGCATTTGTATATTCAGTTTTTGGGTCCTCACTATCAAGAGGGAATTCGGTAAAAGTAGAGAAGCCGCTATTTCCACTACTTAAAAAATTGTTGTTGTAATTATTTCTAACTGAGTAGCTGAAACTAAGAGCAAATTTAGACCAATCACTATTGGAGTAGGCTTTGTAAACAAATACAGCTCCAGCTTGCGAGAAATCAAAATACTCTTCTTGTGTAGTGCTATTGTTTCCGTAATAGCTAGAGGTTGTTTCTGTGTTTCTTGAATTTAGCGACGCAGAGAATAAACTGTTTTTAAAAACAGACGCACCCGCTGGGTTTATTTTAATTGCCGAGACATCTCCTCCCAAAGCACCAAATGCTCCGCTCATTGCATTAAATCTGGCTGTACCAGTATTATTGTCTTTAGAAAATAGCAGGGCTAAGTCTTGATAGCTTAAGCTTTGTGAAAAACCAGGCAAAGATAGTGCGCAAAAGAACACAAATAATGTAACTTTTTTCATGATTAAATAAGTTGTTTGTTAATTTTCTCTTCTTCTGTTACTCGAACTACTGCTTCTGCTACTCGAGTTGTTGTTTCTAGATGGGCTAGACCTTCTTGTTGATGAAGAGTTTGATCTATTTGAGTTAGAAGAACTCTTCTTGTAACTGTTGTTGTTCGCGCTTGCGTTGGAAGATGCCTTTCTTCTAGAGTTATTTGAATTGGTATTTGTTGGGTTATTTCTTCTTGTAGTTCTGTAGTTTTTGTTGCTATAATCTGATCTTACTTTACTGTTTATTATCGAAGATCTTCTGTTTGAATAATTATTTGACTGTTTGCTGTTGTGGGCAGAGTTTCTTCTTGTGGTAGCGGTTCTATATGTTGAGTTTCGTTTACCATACGTGTAATTCCGATTATACCTATTATTGAAGTACCCTGTGTTGCTGTAGTTTTGTGCATTATAATATGGTGAATAATAAAGCCCATAATGGAAATTGTTATTGTAATAACCATAATAAAAAGGTTGGTATACATAATTCCCGTAAAAACCATGACTAAACCCCCATCTATATCTCCAGTAGCTATTATTTCCGTAATAATTCCAGCTGTTCCAATGTCTATTGTTAAAATTAAGATTCACAACAACATTGTCATCAGAAGAATAACCCCATGGTTCGTTGTCATCATAGTAGGTGTTGTCATCATCTAAATCATCATAAGAATTGTAATCGTTAGCATCTGTGAAAATATCTTCAGCATCAATACTCTCATTAAGCTTGTCTAGTTCTCTTTTAAAATAATTGTCATCTGTTTTTTTTGAATCTGTCTCTGATTGCACAATAACCACTTTTTCTTCAGTTGATTCGGTGTCGTAAATCCCATCATTGGAGTACACGCTTTGGTACGTGCCACACGAAACTAAAAATACAGTAGATAAAAGTGTTACAAAAAGGAAGTAAGTATTTCTCTTAGTAAAGTGTTGTAGTTTCATGATGTGTTAATTGATAGATGAATATTGTTTGCAAAAAAATTAAACTTTGATTGGGCTACTAATCTTTTTGCATTAGTTTTGTGCTAGATTGTTAATCCGCATTAAAGATAACAAGTTTTATGCCAAACTTTTAATATATGGGTAAGAAGTTAACGAGTAGAGAAGAAGATTATTCTAAATGGTATAACGAATTGGTTGTAAAAGCCGACTTAGCTGAGAACTCAGCCGTTAGAGGATGTATGGTTATTAAACCTTACGGATATGCTATTTGGGAAAAAATGCAAGCAGAATTAGATAGAATGTTTAAAGAGACAGGTCATGAGAATGCCTATTTCCCTTTATTCGTTCCTAAAAGCTTGTTTGAAGCTGAAGAGAAAAATGCTGAAGGCTTTGCTAAAGAATGTGCCGTTGTTACACACTATCGTTTAAAAAATGATCCAGATAACAAAGGGAAACTAATAGTAGACCCTAATGCTAAATTAGAGGAAGAGTTGATTGTTCGACCAACTTCTGAAGCAATTATTTGGAGTACTTATAAAGGATGGATTCAATCGTATAGAGATTTGCCATTATTGATAAATCAATGGGCTAATGTTGTTCGTTGGGAAATGCGTACACGCTTATTTTTAAGAACAGCAGAGTTTTTATGGCAAGAAGGTCATACGGCACATGCAACTAAAAATGAAGCGGTATCAGAAGCAAAACAAATGCAAGAAGTATATGCTGAGTTTGCAGAAAATTTCATGGCGATGCCTGTTGTAAAAGGGGCGAAGTCAGAAAGTGAGCGTTTTGCAGGAGCAGAAGAAACCTATACAATTGAAGCGTTAATGCAAGACGGTAAAGCGTTGCAAGCAGGAACATCTCACTTTTTAGGCCAGAATTTCGCAAAAGCATTTGATGTGAAATATACTTCTAAAGAAGGAAAGCAAGAATATGTTTGGGCTACTTCTTGGGGAGTGTCAACTCGTTTAATAGGTGGGTTGATTATGACGCATTCTGATGACTTCGGATTAGTGCTTCCTCCAAAATTAGCGCCAATACAAGTTGTAATTGTTCCTATATACAAAGGAGAAGAGCAGTTAGAAGCTATTTCAGCTAGAGTAGCTGTTTTTGTGAAGGAATTAAAAGGGAAAGGGATTTCTGTGAAATTTGACAATAGAGATACGTATAGGCCAGGAGCAAAGTTTGCAGAGTATGAATTAAAAGGTGTTCCTGTAAGAATTGCTATTGGAGCAAGAGATTTAGAGAGTAATACTGTAGAGGTTGCTAGAAGAGATACGTTAGAGAAAAATACAATATCACAAGATGCTGTAGTTGATTATATAGAAAAGCTACTTGAAGAAATTCAGGAAAACCTTTTTAATAGAGCAATTGAGTACAGAGCGAATCATACAACAGAGGTAACTACTTTTGATGAGTTTAAAGATGTTATTGAAAACAAAGGAGGATTTGTTTTAGCACATTGGGATGGAACAGAAGAGACAGAAGATAAGATTAAAGAGATAACAAAAGCAACGATTAGATGTATCCCTAATGACGCAAAATTAGAAGAAGGAACCTGTGTGTTTACAGGCAGTCCATCTACTAGAAAAGTACTGTTTGCGAAGGCATATTAATTTTTTTTTAAAAAAATTAAAAAAGTGTTGCAAGGTTTCAAAAACATCGTATATTTGCACCCGCAATCACGATATAATATGTATTGAAGTTGTAATGGTCCGTTCGTCTAGGGGTTAGGACGCATGGTTTTCATCCATGTAACACGGGTTCGATTCCCGTACGGACTACAAGTTTTAATAAAAAAACTAAAATTAAAAATTATGGCAAATCATAAGTCAGCTCTTAAGAGAATTAGAAGTAACGAAGCGAAGAGATTAAGAAACAAATATCAGCATAAAACGACTCGTAATGCTGTTAGAGTTTTACGTGCAACAGAAGATAAAACTGCTGCTGAAGCTTTATTGCCATCAGTTATCGCAATGTTAGATAAGTTAGCTAAAAATAACGTTATCCACCAAAACAAAGCAGGTAATTTAAAATCTAAATTAACAAAGCACGTAGCTGCAATGTAATTTACATTTATAACAATATTAAAAAAGCGTTCTGAATTTCAGAACGCTTTTTTTGTGCGATATACTTTTGTTACTTTGAAGTCAAATGAAAGGGCGTCATGCTATTTTAAACAGAATCACCTTTCATGGCTTGTTATTGCAGTCAGCTGTAAATTCAGTTCATGTAGAAGCTTAATTCCCTTTAGTAGAGAATAGTCTACCAATCATAGCCCTTATTTGCATCTAGCTTAATAAAGATAAACAATAGCAGTGTAAATCCCCAAAGAGAAGAGCCTCCATAGCTAAAGAAAGGCAAAGGAATTCCTACAGTTGGTAGTAACTGAATGACCATTCCGACATTAATTACCAAATGAAAAAAGAGTATTGAAGCAAGTCCATAGCCGTAAATTCTTCCAAATTTATTTTTATGTGTTTCTGCTAAATAGATAATTCGGTACAGTAATAGCATAAATAAAATGATTACAAAAGAAGTTCCTAAAAACCCCCATTCTTCTCCTACAGCGCTAAAAATATAATCAGTGTCTTGTTCTGGTACAAATTTTCCTTGAGTCCTATCTCCTTGTAAATACCCTTTTCCGGTAAATCCTCCAGAGCTAATTGCCTGGACAGATTGTTGCGTGTTGTATCCAATTTTTTTAGTGTCTTTAGAGATTCCTAAAAGAATATCAAAACGATCTCTGTGATGCTGCTCAAAAAGAGTATCGTATGTGTAGCTTGTGCTGAAAATAAACAAGGCTAGTATTGTGTAAATACCAACTATTTTATGCCAGTTAAATTTTAAATACCCTTTGTTTTTTCTTAAAAAGAAGAATAAAAGGATTGTTATAAGACTAAAAATCACAGCAATTATATTTATAGGGCCAAATAACAGTGTTACTAAAAATAAGATGATTGCTAAGGATCCAAATAATATGTAGTTTAACGTTAAACCTTCTCTGTTTAATACAAAAAAGAAAGAAAGATATACTAATACAGACCCTAGGTCTGGTTGTAGCGCAATAAAAAACGCTGGTAAAAAGATGATTATAAAAGCTTTTATTTGGTTCTTAATCAGCTTTAGGTTGTATTGCTTGTCGCTCAATAGTTTTGCGACTGCAAGTGCTGTAAACGCTTTAGCGAATTCAGAAGGCTGAAGGCTCATTCCTCCGAAATGATACCAAGAGGTTGCTCCGTTTATGTTTTTTCCGGCAACAAATAACCCAGCTAACAAAAGGATTGATCCAAGGTAAAAAAGGCTCGCAAATTTTTCGTAAAATTTAGCGTTTAAAAATAAAATAGCGATAATTAATGGAGCACTTAATCCTATCCATAAAAGCTGTTTTCCGTATCTGGTAGAAAAGTCAAATAATCCGTTAGAATTTTCTGTAACAGACGCGGCGTAAATATTCATCCACCCAAAGCCTACAAGTGCTATATATAGAATTACTAAAATCCAATCTATACCGAGAAAAATATTATTTTTTTCTATTCTCAAAGCTTTAATGATGTTTTAGGGATGACTCTTTTTTGATCGTAAATAGGCTTTAAACTTAGATTAAGCATTCTTTTTTTTCTTGCTTTTCCTTTTTCACTAAGTTTTTTGTGTAAATATTTCTCAATCAATAAGCTTGTTATTGGAGCTGCAATAGTTGATCCGTATCCTCCATTTTCAACAAAAACGGCAATTGCAATTTTAGGATTGTCTTTAGGGGCAAAAGCAATTAGTATAGAATGATCTGCTAATTGTTTTCTGATGCCGTCGATGCGAATAAAATTTTCAGCGGTACCTGTTTTACCAGCTATTTCAATTCCTTCAACTTTACTAGACCTTCCTGTTCCTGTTTTAAAAACTTCATGCATGGCATCAATAACAGCAGGATAATGTTTTGGGTCTATTGAGGTTTGTTTTGGTTTTGTGAATTTTGAATTTTGGATAGGTGTACCGTTAATTTTTTTAAGAATATGTGGCGTGTAAAAATAGCCTTTATTAGCAATTGCTGCAGTTACGTTTGCTAATTGAATAGGGGTTGTTAGAATTTCTCCTTGCCCAATAGCATTAGAGATCGTTGTTGTTGCTCCCCACCTAAAATTGTACCTGTCGTCGTAATATTTTCCATCTGGAATTAATCCACGTTTCCCTGAAGGCAAATCGTATCCTAAGAAATTCCCCAATCCAAAACTTTTTACATGCTTGCTCCAGGTATCCATTCCAATAGTAGCATTTTTAGCGTTGTCAATTATTTTTCTGTAAGTTGTAGAGAAGTAGCTATTACAAGATTTTGAGATTGCTGTGTGTAGCATTATTGGTTTTCCGTAAATATCACAGTGGCATTTTTGAAAGGCACTTTTTCTATTTCCATATTGATAACCGCCGTAACAAAAAACAGAAGAACTTTCATTAATAACACCTTCTTGTAATCCGATTAGTGCATTGATGATTTTAAATGGAGATCCAGGTGAGTATTGCGCTTCTAAAGACCTATCAAAAGTTGGTTTATCCAGGTTGTTTTTATCCATTAATAGTACCGAGTTCTTAGACCTTTGTCGACCAACCATCATGTTTGGATCATAAGTTGGAGCAGATATAAGCGCTAAAATTTCTCCACTACTAGGTTCAATAGCTACAATCCCCCCTCTTTTCCCTGTCATTAATTGTTCACCAAGTTGCTGTAAGTCACTATCAATGGTTAATGTTACATCTTGACCATTAACAGCGAGGGTGTCATATTTTCCATCTTTGTACTTTCCTATGATTTTATTTAAACGATCTCGATGTAAATGTTTTTTTCCTTTTACCCCTCTTAGAACAGAGTCGTAAGATTTCTCAATTCCGGTTTTACCAATAAGTTCTCCTTGTTGAAACTTGTTGTTTTTTTGAAGTTGAGCTTCTTGAACTTCACTGATGTAGCCTAAAATATTAGCTGCCGAAGCAATTGGGTAGTTTCTAATGCTTCTTTTCTGAATGTAAAACCCTTTAAATTTATGCAGTTTCTCTTGCAAGAAAGCAAAGTCTTCTTTTGCTAATTGCTTCAGAAAAACAGAAGGTAACCATGGAGAATATCTATTCGCCTTTGCGTATTTTTTTTTGAAATACTCTTTTTTTATTTTTAAAAGATTGCAAAATTGAATTGTGTCTAGTGGTGCTACTTCATTAGGGACCACCATTACATCATATGATAACTGATTCGCAACTAATAATATTCCATTTCGATCATAAACGTACCCTCTTTCAGGGAAGTCATAAACAGTTTTTACAGTAGCATTGTTTAATGGGCTGCTATCTGCTTCCTTAAGAACTTGTAATTGAAAAAGTCTCCCAATTAGTATAATTCCCGCTGCAGTAATTAAAAAGTAAAGTAAAAAACTACGTTTCATTTATTTTTTCTTTCTGATGATATACGTTCCAATAAAAAACAAAACTGCAGTAAAAATACTAGAGTATAATGTATTTGTGAGCACGTTAGAAAAATTTTGTGAGCTAAAGTTAGCTAAAGAAAATAAAATAAAGTGATGAATGACTATTAAAATTATCACATAATTAAAAACTCTTCCAAAAGGTTCTTGTTGTAAATTAAATAATAGATAGTCTTGCTCGGTCTTTTTGAAAATTACATGAACTAAAAATAATCGAATATATGCGACGAAAAGTAGCGAAAAGGCATTTATTCCTCCAGAATCTAAAAAGAAGTCTATTGCTAGTCCTAGAAGAAATGAGACTAAAAGAAAAAGAAATCTTTCTTTTTTTAATGGATAAAAAATAACAAACGCAATGTATACGTATGGATTTATATATCCTAAAAATAAGATATTGTTACAAACAAAAACTTGTAAAAATAAAAGAGATAAAAATAAAAAAGCAACATAAAGAACGCTATTCATTGGTAGGGTTGTTTAAAGAGTTAATTTCTTTTTTATCTAAGTAGGTAACAATATAGACATGTTTTAAATTACTCATGTCGTTAAATAATTGGATGTGTATTAAGTTTTTGTTGTTTTTAGTATCTATATTTTTAATAGAACCAATTAAAATTCCTTCTGGGAAAATAGTAGACCGACCACCAGTAATAATTGTATCTCCAATTTTCAGGGTTGCTTGTCTTGGAACATCATGTAATTGAACCCTATTGAAGTCTTTTCCATCCCATTCTAAACTTCCAAAATGAGCACTGTTTTTTAATCGCGCATTAATCTTGCTATTACTATTTAAAATGGATTGCACTCTGGAGTAATTAGAGTTGGAATATTCAGTAATTCCAATAATTCCTTTGCTATTTATTACCGCCATTTCTTTTTCTACACCTTGTAATGTTCCTTTGTTTATGGTTAAGTAATTGTTAGGGGTGTTGTAGTAGTTCTTAATGATTTTGGCTTTAGAATAGCTGTATTTTTGATTGTATTTCAAGGTGTCGATTACAAAAGCACGTATAGTAGAACCTTGTGTCGAGTTGTGTTTTTCTAATAAATTTTTTAATTCTTCGTTTTCAGAGGCTAGCTCTTCATTCTGAGTTCTTAAATTAAAGTAATCAGATAATTTTGAGAAATTTTCATACAAGCCTCCAGTAACTCCGTTAGCAGAGCTAATGAATTTGCTTTTATGAAAAGTGTTATTATTTATAATTAGAAATAGAGCAATAAACTCTAGCAAAACAAAAAACAAAAAATATCTATATTTCTGAAAATAATAAATTAATTGCTGCATAGAAAAATAATAAAGTGTTCGTTATTTCATTAATACACTTTTGTATTTATCAAGCTCTTTTAAGGCGATACCTGTACCACGTACAACCGCTCTTAAAGGGTCTTCAGCAATATAAACAGGTAAGTCCGTTTTTCTAGATAGGCGCTTGTCTAAGCCTCTAAGCATTGAGCCACCACCTGCTAAGTATATTCCAGTATTATAAATATCTGCAGCTAATTCTGGTGGAGTTTTAGATAACGTTTCCATTACGGCATCTTCAATTCTTAAGATTGATTTGTCTAATGCTTTCGCAATTTCTCTATAAGAAACTTGCACTTGTTTTGGTTTACCACTTAATAAATCTCTTCCTTGAACTAACATGTCTTCTGGAGGAGAATCTAAATCTTCAGTAGCTGCGCCAATTGTTATTTTAATTTTTTCAGCAGTCGTTTCTCCAATATATAAGTTATGTTGAGTACGCATGTAATACATAATGTCGTTGGTGAATAAATCACCGGCAACCTTTACAGACTGGTCACAAACAATTCCTGCTAATGCAATAACTGCAATCTCAGTAGTTCCACCACCTATATCAATAATCATGTTTCCTTTCGGCTCCATAATATCAATCCCAACACCAATTGCTGCCGCCATTGGTTCATATATTAAATAAATTTCTTTTGCATTCATGTGACGAGCAGAATCTTGTACCGCGCGTTTTTCTACTTCTGTAATACCAGAAGGAATACAAATAACCATTCTTAATGCAGGTGGGAATAACCTTTTTTTGATAGATGGAATTTGTTTGACAAATTCTTTAATCATTTCTTCGGAAGCTTGAAAATCTGCAATAACACCATCTTTTAAGGGGCGAATTGTCTTAATGTTTTCATGTGTTTTTCCCTGCATCAAATTGGCTTCTTTACCAAATGCAATAATTTTACCAGTTGTTCTATCACGAGCTACTATTGAAGGACTGTCAATTACCACCTTACCATTGTGAATAATAAGTGTATTTGCAGTACCTAAGTCGATAGCTATATCTTCCGTCATGAAATCGAAAAAACCCATAAAATTATCTTTTTGTATTACTTTTTGATGTATTCTTACAAAGCTACTAAATTTATGTGTTGCAAACGCAGTTTATGGAGTAGTTATTTTTTAATGTTTAAAATGTCTTGTTCCTGTTAAAACCATAGAAATATTATGTTCGTTACAATAGTCTATACTTAATTGATCTTTAATTGATCCACCAGGTTGAATAACACTTTTTATTCCTGCATTATCTGCAATTTCTACACAATCAGGAAAAGGAAAAAATGCATCACTCGCCATTACAGCTCCATTTAAATCAAAACCAAAATTAGTTGCTTTTTCAATTGCTTGTTTTAAAGCATCAACTCTACTTGTTTGCCCAGTTCCACTAGCTAATAACTGATTGTTTTTTGTAAAAACAATTGTGTTCGATTTTGTGTGCTTACAAATTTTTGAAGCAAACAATAAATCTTTTAACTCGTTGTTTGACGGCTTGGTATTTGTAGCGTATGTTAAATCATCTAAGGTGTCTGTCTTAGAGTCTTTATCTTGAACTAAAACTCCGTTTAAACATGTTCTTACGGTTGTCTCAGGCAACTTCGCTTCCTTTTGGATTAGTAAGACTCTATTTTTTTTACCTTTTAAAACCGCTAAAGCTTCATTCGTGTATGAAGGAGCAATTACAACTTCGCAAAATAATTTATGAATTTCTACAGCTGTTTCTGCATCAATGGCTGTATTTGCAATTAATACTCCGCCAAAAGCAGAAGTTGGGTCGCCAGCTAATGCATCTACATAGGCTTGTTTAATGGTGTCTCTTTGAGCAAACCCACAAGCGTTGTTATGTTTTAAAATTGCAAACGTGGGTGCTTCGCTATAAAATTCATTCATTAAATTAACAGCAGCATCTACATCTAATAGATTGTTGTAGCTTAATTCTTTTCCGTGTAGCTTATCAAACATTGTCTCTAAGTCACCAAAGAAAAATCCTTTTTGATGTGGGTTTTCACCATAACGTAACGTTTTTCCGTTTGTTTCGCTAATTTTTAATACAGCTTCTTCATGATTTGAATTGAAGTAATTAAAAATGGCAGTATCATAATGTGAAGAAATATTAAATGCTTTCCCAGCTAATTTTTTTCTATCTGATACTGTTGTTTCTCCGTTACTCTCTGTAATCAAGTTTAAAAAGGCATCGTATTGTTCCATTGATGAAAGAATAACGGTGTCTTTAAAGTTTTTTGCAGCTGCTCTAATTAAAGAAATTCCTCCAATATCAATTTTTTCTATAATATCTTGTTCAGGAGCTCCAGAAGCAACTGTTTTTTCAAAAGGATATAAGTCAACAATAACTAAATCTAGTTGTGGAATATCAAACTCTTTTAATTGAGCAGCATCACTTTCGTTATCTTGCCTGTTTAAAATCCCTCCAAATACTTTTGGATGTAAGGTTTTAACTCTTCCTCCTAGAATTGAAGGATATGAAGTTACATCTTCTACGGGTACAACATTTATACCTAAGTCTTTTATGAATTTTTCTGTGCCACCAGTAGAATAAATGGTAACGTTTTGTTCGTTAAGCTTCTTAACTAACCGTTCTAATCCGTCTTTGTGAAAGACAGAAATTAATGCAGATTTAATTGTTTTTGTGTTGCTCATGTTGTTGTGTTGTTAAGCACACAAAGTTACTAAATATCTGAGATTATTACACTAGTAATTTTATGAAAAATTAAGAACTATTGTAGTGCTGTTTTTAGTATAAAACCAATAACTAAACGCGGATGATTTTTGTGTTGCTCTGAGCAGAAGCCTTCTTCTCTTGACTTTGGTTTCTTACTAAAAAAGTACTGGTAATATTGTTTATTTAGAAGAGGTTATAAAATTTTAGCAATTTTTTTACAGGTAAACTCAAGTAATTCTTCATCTTTTTCAGTGAAAACATTAGCTGTGTGAGAATCAATATCTATTTGTCCAATGTTTTCTCCATTGATAAAAATCGGAATTACAATTTCAGATTTGACCTTCCAGCCACAAGAAATATAATTGTCTTGCTCAGTAACATCTTGCACTATAAAATTTTCATTGCTAATCGCAACCTGTCCGCAAATCCCTTTTCCAAACGGAATGATAATATGATCTGTAGGTTCTCCAGTATATTGCGCAAGTTTTAACTCTTCTTTGTTTCCATTCTTAAAATAAAAACCAACCCAATCATAGTATGAGATTTGAGCTTCTAAACAATCACAAATTGCTTGTAGCTTACTCTCTTTAGAAGTGTCTCCTTCTAAAATTATTGTGATATTTTGTTTTAAAGTTTCCAATTGCATGATAATTTTTAGTGAGTTTAATAGAAATACGGATATCTGTTATACTTCATAAAATGATGCTGTAAAATAACTAAATTTTATGTTGAATAACTATAAAAATAGTGCCGTTTCTTGAAGTTTATTTTTTGTTCATTCATTATTCTTATTGTTGTTGCCCTCATTTTATGATTATAAATTAAATAATAAAGGCAATTAATAAATGATTAAAAAGAAATAGCGTTGTAGAATTCATTGCGCAAGTTTATACAGCTCCTAATAAAAAATACAACACTTAAGAGAAGCAATGCCAAAATAAGTATTAGAAGCTTATTTGGGGTGTAATACTCGAAGATTAAAAACATTTCCAGAGAATGCATGCTGAATATTGGGTGGTTTCTTGTTGATTTTTATTAATATATATTTACCTCATGAAAACTAAAGCAGCAATTTTACATAAAATGTATTTGGAACGACCTTATACAACTTCAAAACCTCTCAAAATTGAAGAGGTAGCGTTAGACCCTCCTGGCTTTAATGAGGTGGTTGTGAAAATAAAAGCAGCAGGCTTATGTCATTCAGATTTATCTGTAATTAACGGCAATCGTCCAAGATCATTACCAATGGCATTAGGACATGAAGCTGCTGGTGAAGTTTTAGAATTAGGAGATGGCGTTAAAAAATTAAAAGTTGGCGATCATGTTGTTTTTGCTTTTTTACCATCTTGTGGTACTTGCTCCTATTGTCAAACAGGTCGTGCAGCACTTTGTGAACCAGGAGCTGAAGCCAATGGGAAAGGGACTCTTTTAGGAGGTCATCAACGAATTCATAAAAACAAAAAATACATCTATCATCATTTAGGAGTTTCTGGTTTTGCAGAGCATGCAGTTGCTTCTGTAGATTCTTTAGTGAAAATAGATCCTGAAATTCCGTTTGCTATTGCCGCTTTATTTGGCTGTGCAGTTTTAACAGGTGTTGGCGCAGTTGTAAATACTGCGCAATTAAAATTTGGAGATAGCATTTTAGTTGTGGGCCTTGGAGGTGTTGGTTTGTCCGCAGTTTTAGGAGCGAAAGCAGCAGGCGCAAGTAAAATTATTGTTGCCGATTTAAATCCAGAGAAAAGAAAAGCAGCTTTAGAATTAGGAGCACATTATGCGATAGATTCTTCAAAGGAAGGTGCTTTAGAAGAATTGATGAAGCTTACTAATGGAGGTGTAGATATTTCTGTTGAATTTGCAGGTGCTATTTCTGCTTTAGAGTTTGCTTTTCAAGCAACAAAAAGAGGAGGGACAACTGTAACAGCAGCTTTACCACATCCAGATGCACGATTACAATTATCTCCTGTAATGTTGGTGGGTCAAGAAAAAACATTAAAAGGTTCTTATCTTGGTAGCTGTGTGCCTTCAAGAGATATCCCAGCGTATATTGAGCTTTATAAATCAGGTCGATTAGATGTGGATAAATTAATTTCTCACACATTACATTTAAACGAAATTAATGAAGGCTTTGAGCGCTTAGCAGCAGGTAATGCGCTTCGACAAATTATTATTTTCGACTAATTTACATTAAAATGAAAACAAGATGACAGATGGTAAACCAATTAATCGAGAAGATTATAAATACTTTAATTCGATTACCACACGCTGGATGGATAATGATGTTTACGGCCATGTAAATAACGTTACTTATTATTCTTATTTTGATACAACAGCAAATCAATATTTAATTGAGCAAGCAGGTTTAGATATTCATAATGCACCAATTATTGGTTTTGTTGTGCATTCTAATTGTAATTATCTATCATCGATTGCGTATCCAGATAAAATAGAAGCGGGCTTGTATGTGAAAAAGCTAGGAAATAGCTCTGTTACTTATGGTGTTGGGATTTTTAAAAAAGGAGAAAATACGGCTTGTGCTTTTGGCGAATTCGTGCATGTTTTTGTAAATAGAGCAGAAAAAAAATCAGTCTCAATTCCTGAAAAAATGAGAATCGCTATGAAAAACCTGATGTTTCATTAATTTAAGGAAGCCTCTAAAAAATACTGTGGGGCTTCCTTCAGTTTTGATAAAAAAATACAATTAATAAATTATGAAAAAGGAATGGCGTTGTAAATCAGTACTTATTTTTGTGTTTTCTTTGACGATATTATTTTGTTCTTGTAAACCAACCGCTAAAGTATCTGCTAAAGAAATTGTAGAAAAATCAGTAGCATTTCATGGCGGAATGGAATTGTGGAAAAATAGTACATCATTGAGTTTTGATAAAAAAATTATTCTATATTCAAAAGAAGGTGTTGTCGAATCGGAACAAATTCAACATCAAAAATTTGAGTATGATCAGGGGTTCTCAGGTGAATTAAAATGGGTAAAGAACGGAGATAGTATCTCAGTTGGTTATAGAAAAGGGAAAGCCTTTAAGAAAATAAACAACACTGTTGTTGTTTTAGAAAAGGGGTTGCAATCAGCCAAAAAAACGTTTTTCTCAGCACATTATGTAGTAAATCAACCATTTAAATTGCTAGAAGACGCTGTTGTTTTGTCTTATGTTGCTACAGAGATAATTGATGGTAGAGATACGTATGTTATTCAGGTTGGCTATACAAACGATACTGAGGTATCTGATAAATGGTTTTACTATTTTGAAACAAAAACATATCAATTAGTTGCTACAAAGGTGGTTCACGGTGCGAGAACAAGTATGATTAAAAATATATCTTACGATAAAAGCACAGGGTTGTTATTTAATCATCACAGGAAAAGCTTTTTTATAAAGCCTTCAGGAGAAACTGATTATTTAAGAGCAGAATATTTTTACACCAACTTTTATATAAAATAAAGAAGCCACGAAAATTTTCGTGGCTTCTTTTGTATCTTAGTTTAAGATTGTAAATTTTGTAAAGAGCAAGATTGCCATTACATCATTCCTGGCATTCCACCACCGCCACCCATTGGAGGCATTGGATTGTCTTCTTTAATATCTATTAATGCACATTCAGTTGTTAAGATCATTCCGGCAACAGAGGCAGCATTTTCTAACGCTACACGAGTTACTTTTTTGGGATCAATAATACCAGCCTTCAACATGTCTACATATTTGTCAGACTTAGCATCGTAACCGAAATCTTTTTTACCTTCTAAAACGTTATTCAATACTACAGAACCTTCACCTCCAGCATTCTCAACAATAATTCTTAATGGAGCTTCAATAGCTTTATTAATAATCTGTACACCTGTACTTTCATCTAAATTTTCAGTAGTAATTGTTTCTAATGCTTTTTTAGCACGTACTAAAGCAACACCACCACCAGCAACAATACCTTCTTCAACGGCAGCTCTTGTTGCGTGTAAAGCATCATCAACTCTATCTTTCTTTTCTTTCATTTCTACTTCAGAAGCAGCACCAACATATAAAACTGCAACACCACCAGCTAGCTTCGCTAAACGTTCTTGTAACTTTTCTTTGTCGTAATCAGAAGTTGTTGTTTCTATTTGAGCTTTAATTTGGTTTACTCTAGCTTTAATACTATCAGCATCTCCAGAACCATTTATTATTGTAGTATTGTCTTTGTCAATAGTTACTGTTTCTGCAGTTCCTAATAAGTCTAAGGTTGCGTTTTCTAAAGAGAACCCTCTTTCTTCAGAAATAACGGTTCCTCCAGTTAAAATAGCGATGTCTTCTAACATTGCTTTTCTTCTATCTCCAAAACCGGGAGCTTTTACTGCAGCAATTTTTAATCCACCTCTTAATTTATTTACTACTAAAGTTGCTAATGCTTGTCCATCTACATCTTCTGCAATAATTAATAAAGGTCTTCCAGCTTGTGAAACAGGTTCTAAAATTGGAAGAATTTCTTGTAAGTTAGAAATCTTTTTGTCGAATAATAAAATATATGGATTTTCTAAATCAGCAATCATTTTATCTGCATCAGTTACAAAATACGGAGATAAATATCCTCTGTCAAATTGCATACCTTCAACAACATCAACATACGTTTCCATTCCTTTAGCTTCCTCAACAGTAATAACACCTTCTTTACCAACCTTAGCAAAAGCGGTAGCGATTAAATCACCAATAGTATTATCATTATTTGCAGAAATTGCAGCGACTTGTTTTATTTTTTCTGAAGAGTTCCCTACTTCTTGAGATTGTTTGTTTAAATCAGCAACAATTGCAGCGACAGCCTTGTCTATTCCGCGTTTTAAATCCATTGGATTTGCACCTGCAGCAACATTTTTCAATCCTTCTTTTACAACTGCTTGAGCTAATACAGTAGCGGTTGTTGTTCCGTCACCAGCTAAATCATTGGTTTTAGAAGCAACTTCTTTAACCATTTGAGCACCCATGTTTTCTAGCTCATTCTCTAGCTCAATTTCTTTTGCTACAGAAACACCATCTTTAGTAACTGTTGGCGCACCAAAAGCTTTAGAGATAATTACATTACGTCCTTTAGGGCCTAATGTTACTTTTACTGCATTTGCTAACGCATCTACACCACGTTTTAAACCGTCACGTGCTTCAATATCAAATTTTATATGCTTTGCCATTTTTTAAGTTGCTTTATGCTAAAGGCTCTAAGCAATATGCTTTGAGCAGTTAGCTATTATTTTAATTTTTGTTTTAAAGTATAAATTTTCCTTTTAATTGTATTGATGTCTTTATCTAGTTTTTCAAAAGTGATTTTTGAAATAAAATCTAAATCTTTAGATAAAATTAGTAAATATTCAACTTCTGATGCAGATCCTAAAGCTATAGTTAAAAAGCGATTAAATTCAGCATCGCTATCTCTACCACAACCTTCGCTAATATTTGTTGGGATTGATGTTGACGCTCTTCTTATTTGAGATATGATTCCGTAGATTTCTTTTTGAGGGAATTTTTCAGTTAAAGCATAAATTTCTAATGTAAACTGATGGCTTAACTTCCAGATGTCATATTTTTTAAAATCTCGCATTGCTTAAGGCTTATTGCATATCGCTTAAAGCGATTTTTTAAATAATTGCTAAAATATCGCTCTCTCTCATCATTAAATAATCAGAACCTTCTAATTTCAATTCAGTTCCTGCATATTTTCCATATAAAACAGTATCTCCAACTTTTACGGTTAAAGGCTCCTTTTTTGTCCCTGTTCCAATAGCAACAACAGTTCCTTTTTGAGGCTTTTCTTTTGCGTTATCTGGTATGATTAATCCAGAAGCTGTTTTCGTTTCAGCAGCAGCAGGTTCAATAAGAACTCTATCTGCTAATGGTTTAATATTTAGTGCCATTATATCTCTTTTTTAATTTAATTAATAGTTCTGTTTTATGTGTAGTCAGAAATTATGCCAGTTAAAAAAAACTGACAATCTTTCTAATTCTTGATTTTGAATGTAAATTTAAGGCATAAAAAAATGCCAACGTGTCATTTACGTTGGCATTTTTAAAATATTATTATACTCTTATTGGTTTGTGCTATCTTTTGTAGTAGAAACCGGAGCAGTAGTTGTTTGAGTTGGAGTTACATTTTCTAATGTATTCTCTAACTGTGGATTGTTATTGTTTGCTCTAGGAATTGCAAAGTTTGCTAATAAAATTAAGGCAAACATAGAAATTGCTAATGTCCAAGTAGAACGATCTAGAAAGTTATTTGTGTTTTGTACACCTCCCATTGATTGTGCTCCACCACCTCCAAATGATGATGATAATCCTCCACCTTTTGGGTTTTGTACCATAACAATTAATATTAAAGCGATTGCTACAATTAATATTAATACTAAAAATAAGTTATAACTCATGATTTATTTATTTTGTAAGATTCTAATTCTTTTAATTTGGTCTGCAAAGAAACCACTTTTTTCTGGATATTTCAAACTTAATATTTCGTAAGCTTTCATTGCGTTTTCGTATTTTTTTTGCTCTAAATAGACTTTTGCTAAAGTTTCTGTCATTAAATAAGAATCTTGTTTCTCAATGATGCTCACTTCTTTCTTATCTGAATCTTTTGGAACCTTACTTATTTTCGGGTTTTGTTTGATGAAGTTGTCTATTATATCGGTTTTATGTAATCGCTTATTTTCTTTTCTAACGATTTTTTTATGAGTCGATATCTGTAGCCATTGATTAAACGAGTGTGTTTCTGTTTGAGTGAAAGAAATAGGTTTCCCGATTTCTAATTCTTCTTCAATAGCAACAGGTTCTTCTGTAGAAGCTCTTTCGATTATCTGTTGGTGCACCTCTTTTGCTTCTGCTTTTTCTTTTGTGAAAATCGCTGAAGTAATAAAGTCAAATAAAACAGTTCTGTCTGTAGTGTAAGCAGCTGTTTTTTTTAATTCAGAATTATATTTAAAACTGTCGTTGTTTTTTAAGTTTTTAAGTGAGATTGCTCTCGCAGCCTGAAAATACGGATATTCATCAATAATAGAAGTCAAGTAACTTGCGCTCTCAGAATTCATGTTCTGACGCGTTTTTAAAAGTTCAGTAAAGCTTTTCGTGTTCATCATCTAGTTTACCATTTTGCTACTGATGCATTAAAAACATCTTGCGTTATTCTTTCTGTAATTTCATTAAAAGCAGCATCTAATGGTCCGCTAATTAATTGCGTATTCGCTGGGTAATCATAGTAAAAAGAAAAAGATTTCTCAAAATTATCCTTTTCTATAAATACATTGAAATATCGAACATTAATAGTTATTGTTAATCTATTTTGAGCTGCCGTTTGTTGTGCTGTGGCACTCATTGGAGCAATTCTGTAATCAGTAATCTCTCCTTCAAAATGTAGATCTCCGCCTGTTTTAACTGGGGTTAAATTTGTTTGTGTAGAGAATAAGTCTTGCAATTCTTGTGTAAATTTTTGACTTAAAGAAGGTTCTACTAAAGGAGCGTTATTCCTGAAAAAATCTATCTGAATTGTTTTTGCTTTACCGGTACTTCCTCCAGTAAAAGAATACGAGCCACAAGAAATTATGAATGTAGAACTAATAATGAATGTTGCAATGTAGAGTAGTTTTTTCATAAGGATTTCAAAGATAAACAAAAGAATGTTTTACAAATCGTATTGTTTAATTTTTCTGTATAATGTTCTTTCTGATATGCCAAGTTCTTGGGCTGCTAGTTTTCTTTTGTTGTTATTTTTTTCAAGTGATTTCTTGATCATTTCAACTTCTTTATCTTGAAGAGAAAGAGATTCATCCTCTTCAATAGTTTCAATATAATCGTATGTGTTTTGGTTTTCTTTTGCCGCATTTTGCGGAATTTGAACTACTTCTACATTACCAGATTCAGAAGATCTTTGTTCTTGGTAAATTTTTTCTATCAGTTGACGATTTTCTTCTTTGGTTTTGTCAAGGTTGCCACTTTTCATAATGTCTAACGTTAACTTTTTTAAATCGTTGATGTCATTTCTCATGTCAAATAGAATCTTGTACATGATGTCGCGTTCATTTGCGAAATCACTAGTTGAGCTTGAAGAACTTCCAATAATAGCAGGTAAATTCCCTCTGTTATTTGGTAAATATTGAATCAGTTTTTCTTGAGTAATCAGTCTATTTTCTTCAACCACAGAAATTTGTTCAGCAATATTTCTTAGCTGTCTAATGTTTCCAGGAAAACGATAATTAGATAATATTTTTACAGCTTCTTCTGTAAGTCTAATGGTAGGCATGTTGTATTTCTGAGCGAAATCTGCAGCAAATTTTCTAAACAATAAATGAATATCTTCTTTTCGCTCTCTTAAAGGTGGAAGTGAAATTTCAATAGTACTTAATCGATAGTATAAGTCTTCTCTAAATTTCCCTTTTTGAATGGCAGCGTCCATCTTAAGATTTGTGGCAGCTACAATTCGCACATTGGTTTTCTGTACTTCAGAAGAACCAACTTTAATAAATTCACCGTTTTCTAAAATACGCAATAAACGTACTTGAGTTGTTAAAGGTAGTTCACCAACTTCATCCAAGAAAATGGTACCTCCATCGGCAACTTCAAAATACCCTTTTCTGTTTGATATAGCTCCCGTAAAAGCTCCTTTCTCGTGACCAAAAAGCTCACTATCAATAGTTCCTTCTGGAATAGCACCACAGTTTACGGCAATATATTTTGCGTGTTTTCTATGTGATAATAGATGGATTATTTTAGGAATATTTTCTTTTCCAACACCACTTTCACCTGTAGCTAATACAGAAATATCTGTTGGAGCAACTCTTACTGCTTTTTCTAAAGCTCTATTTAAGAATGTGTCGTTTCCAATAATCCCGAATCGTTGTTTTACTACTTGTAAATTTTCCATCTTTTTATAGTTGCAGAGTTTCACAGTTGCAAAGGTTCAAAGTGAGTTTTGTTTTTGCTTTGCCGCTTTGAAGCTTTTGCGTCTTTGTTACTTTATGATTTTTTAGTCAATTTAATTATTTTCAGAATAACAAACTGCAGTTCCTTTCAAAGTTGCAGAAGTACAACCCTCTATCTTTACATCTACAAAATCTCCAATTTTATAATGTTCTTTCAGAAAAACAACCACCATGTTCTGTGTGTTTCTAGCTTTCCAATGCAAGTCAGATTTTTTAGATTCTCCTTCAATTAAAAACTCTTCAGTCTTACCTAAATGCTGTTGTGTTCTGTATAAACTATGTTCGCGTTGTAATTGAATTACCTCTGCTAATCTTCTTTTCTTTATTGCTTCTGGTACATCATCTTCCATTTTTTTGGCAGCTAATGTTCCTGGTCTTTCAGAATACGAAAACATGTACCCGTAATCATACTTCACATATTTCATTAAACTTAATGTGTCTTGGTGGTCTTCTTCTGTTTCACCACAAAAACCAATAATCATATCTTGAGATAAAGACATTTCTGGAACAATTTTAAGAACATTGTCTACCAGCGCCATATATTCTTCTCTGGTATGTTGTCTGTTCATCGCTTTTAGCATATTTGTACTTCCACTTTGAACTGGTAAGTGCAAATATTTACATACGTTTTTGTGCTTCGCGATCACATGAATTACATCTAAACTCATGTCTTGTGGATTAGACGTAGAAAAACGAAAACGCATCTTTGGAAAACGAGTTGCCGCCATGTCTAATAACTCCGCAAAAGCGACAGCTGTAGCTTTCGCCATTTCTGAAGCATTTTTAAAGTCCTTCTTTAATCCGCCACCATACCATAAAAAGCTATCTACATTTTGACCAAGAAGTGTAATTTCTTTGTAATTAAGATCGTGCATTGATTGTATTTCTTCTAAAATACTTTGTGGATCTCTACTGCGTTCTCTTCCTCTGGTAAACGGAACTACACAAAATGTGCACATGTTATCACAACCACGAGTAATCGATACAAATGCAGATACACCATTGTTGTTTAGACGAACAGGAGAAACGTCTCCATAGGTTTCATCTTTAGATAAAATAACATTTACAGCGTCTCTACCAGCCTCTATTTCTTTCAATAAGTTAGGTAAATCTCTGTATGCATCAGGTCCAACAACTAAATCAACAATTTTTTCTTCTTCTAAAAATTTCTCTTTCAGTCTTTCTGCCATACATCCAAGAACCCCAACTTTCATTTTTGGGTTGATCCTTTTTACAGCATTGTATTTTTCTAAACGTTTTCTTACAGTTAGCTCAGCTTTTTCTCTAATTGAGCACGTATTTACCAAAACTAAATCGGCTTCTTCTAAGTTTTGTGTTGTGTTAAACCCTTCATTAACAAGTATTGAAGCTACAATTTCGCTATCATTCATGTTCATTTGACAGCCATAGCTTTCTATGAAAAGTTTTTTTGTGTTTTCTGGTTTATTTTCTTTTACAAGCGCTTTTCCTTGTAAATATTCATCTATAATCTTCTCGATTTGTTCCATATTCATATTCAAAATAAAGGGCAAATATACAACCAAATTCTATATTTTGTGACAAATTGGCAGAAAATTAACGATTAAATATGTGTTTAAATGCATCAAAAAGAGATCAAAAAATTTGATATAAAAAAAAACTTCCTACTTTTGCAATCTGAAATTACCTTTATATATAAGGAGTAACTATTTCAATTGAAAATATTTATGGCAAAGAATTTAGTAATAGTAGAGTCACCAGCAAAAGCAAAAACAATAGAGAAGTTTCTTGGAAAAGATTTTCAAGTAGAATCTAGTTTTGGTCATATAGCAGATTTACCATCCAAAGAATTAGGAATAAATGTTGATGGCGATTTTATGCCAGAGTATATTGTTTCAGATGATAAAAAAGCAATTGTAAAGAAATTGAAAGCACTAGCAAAGAAAGCAGATACTGTTTGGTTAGCAAGTGATGAGGATCGAGAAGGAGAAGCAATTGCATGGCACTTGAAAGAGCAATTAAAATTAACTGATGCCAATACAAAACGTATTGTTTTTCACGAGATAACAAAGAAAGCTATTTTAAAAGCTGTAGATAACCCAAGAGATATCGACTACAATATGGTAAATGCGCAACAAGCGCGTAGAGTATTAGATCGATTGGTTGGATATGAATTATCACCAGTGCTTTGGAGAAAAGTAAAAGGAGGATTATCCGCAGGAAGAGTACAATCTGTTGCGGTGCGTTTAATTGTTGAAAGAGAACGTAGTATCCAGGAGTTTAAAACGACGGCTCATTATAAAGTTGTAGCGCAGTTTTCAAATACAAACGGAAAAACATTTAAAGCTTCAATTCCGAAGAATTTCAATACAAGAGAGGAAGCTGAGCAGTTTTTAAAATCAGCTGCAGCCGCAGATTTCAATATTGAAGATTTACAGAAAAAACCAGCAAAAAAATCTCCAGCTGCACCATTTACAACCTCAACATTACAACAAGAGGCTTCTAGAAAATTAGGATATCCTGTTGCTAAAACGATGCAGGTTGCACAACGTTTGTATGAGGCAGGTTTGATAACCTATATGAGAACAGATAGTTTAAATTTATCTGAAGATGCAAGAGGAGCTGCTCAAGAAGAAATAACAGAAAGTTACGGAGCTGAATATAGCAATCCAAGAGTTTTTAAAACGAAATCAAAAGGAGCGCAAGAAGCCCATGAGGCAATTAGACCTACAGGGATGAATCTTCATTCTGTAAGTATAGAATATGATCAAGATCGTTTGTATGATTTGATTTGGAAAAGAACAATCGCTTCTCAAATGAGCGATGCCAAATTAGAGCGTACCAATGTAAAAATAGCCAATTCTAAAAATGATAAAATCTTTACCGCTAACGGAGAGATGATTCAGTTTGATGGCTTCTTAAAGGTATATTTAGAAGGGGTTGATAATGATGAGGAGGAGCAAGCAGGAATGTTACCGAACTTAAAAGTAGGTGAAGGACTGTCTTACGAATTTATTACTGCAACAGAGCGTTTTACAAGTCCACCATATAGATTTACAGAAGCTTCTTTGGTAAAACAACTAGAAGAATTAGGAATCGGTAGACCGTCTACATATGCGCCAACAATTTCTACAGTTCAGAGAAGAGGGTATGTAGAAAAAGGAGAAACTGAAGGGTTAGAAAGAAATTATGAACAGTTTCTGTTAAAAGCAGGGACCGTTGTAAGTACTTCTTTGTCTGAAAAAACAGGTTCTGATAAAGGGAAGTTAATTCCAACAGATATTGGGAATATTGTTACTGACTTTTTAGTAGCGAATTTTTCTAACATTTTAGATTTTGGTTTTACAGCGAAAGTAGAATCTTCTTTTGATGATATTTCTGAAGGAAATGAAGATTGGATTGAAATGATTAAAGGGTTCTATAATGAATTTCATCCAACAGTAACTTTTGTTTCTGAAAATGCAGAAAGAGAAAGTGGAGAACGTATTCTAGGAGATCACCCAGAAACAGGAAAAACAGTTTTAGTACGTTTAGGGAAATTTGGTGCAATGGCACAAATTGGAGATAGAGAAGATGAAGAGAAACTATTTGCTAGTTTACTAAAAGATCAAAATTTAGGAACAATAACCTTAAAAGAGGCGTTGGATTTATTTTTGTTGCCTAAGAATTTAGGAACCTATGAAGCAGAAGAAGTGATTGTTTCTAATGGTAGATTTGGACCTTATATTAAGTTTGGTGCGATGTATGTTTCTTTAGACAGAGGAGAGAATCCAATGGAAGTTGATTTAGAGAGAGCTACAGAGCTAATTGTTGCAAAACAAGAAGCAGATGCTCCCGTTGCTGAATATGAAGACTTACCTGTTCAAAAAGGAGTAGGTCGTTTTGGTCCATTTATTAAGTGGAATAGCATTTTTATCAACGTAAATAAAAAATACGACTACGATAATCTTACCTACGATAATATTGTTGAATTAATAGAAGACAAAAAGCGTAAAGAGATAGAAAAAGTAATTCATAATTGGGAAGAAGCTGGTATTAGAGTAGAGAAAGCTCGTTGGGGTAGATTCAATATTCTTAAAGGAAAAGTGAAGATTGAAATGCCAAAAACAACCAATGCTAAAGAGTTGACTTTAGAAGAAGTAGAACAGATCATTGCTGCAAAAGCACCAAAGAAAAAAGCTGCAAAGAAAAAAACCACTAAAAAGAAATAGCAATTAGGTATATTGCATTCATATTCTAAGCGATAAAAAGTAAATGAATTTCGACTTCTTAACTCCTGTAAAAGATACGATTATTGCTCACTTGGTGCTGCAATCTGCACAAAGTTTGGGTAGGAATATAGCAGTACATACAACTCAAAATGGTTTTCCAGATTTAGAGAATGTTCAAATAGCAATTTTTGGAGTTCTTGAAGATAGAAATGCAGAAGATAATATTGGATGTGGTGAAAATATACAAGCGATTCGTAAACACCTGTATCAGTTGTTTCCTGGTAATTGGCACACTAATATTGCGGATTTAGGAAATATTCAAAAAGGAAACACAGTAGAAGATACTTATTTTGCTGTTTCAACGGTAACTACATATTTACTTAAAAACAACATCATTCCCGTAATTATTGGCGGTAGTCAAGATATAACGTATGCTAATTACAGGGCGTATGATTCTTTAGAACAGACAGTTAATGTTGTTTCTGTAGATAGTAAATTTGATATAGGCTCTACGGAAGATGAGTTAAATTCACGTTCGTACTTAAGTAAAATTGTAATGGATCAACCAAACAATTTATTTAACTTTAGCAATATTGGGTATCAAACATATTACAATTCTCAAGAGGAATTAGACTTGCTTAATAGTTTATTTTTTGATGCTTTTCGCTTAGGAGAAGTAAAAGACTTAACAAAAGTTGAGCCCACTATGAGAGATGCAGATATTGTAAGTATAGACATTGGTGCAATTCGACAAAGTGAAGCTCCAGCAAATAACAATTGTTCTCCTAATGGTTTTTATGGAGAGGAAATGTGTGCAATTTCAAGGTATGCAGGGATAAGTGACAAGGTTACTTCATTCGGAATTTATGAATACAATCCAAGATATGATACGAATAATCAAACGGCGAATTTAATTGCTCAGGTAATTTGGTATTTTATTGAAGGCGTAAATTTTAGAGCAAAAGATTATCCGTTTAGCACTAAGGAGTCGTATCAGAAATTTATTGTTTTGGTAGATAACGACGATCCAATAAATTTTTATAAAAGTGATAAAAGCGGAAGGTGGTGGATGGAGATAAATATTTTAACTAATAATAAATACAAAAGACATGCGTTAATACCTTGTACCTACCAAGACTATTTGGAAGCTACTGAGCAAAAAATACCAGAACGATGGTATAAAGCATTAAGGAAACTAATGTAAAAGTTAAATTAGAAGTTTATTTAAGCGAGGTATTATATTTAAAGTGCCAAAAACGATTGGTTTTTAGTAAAAAAAAGAATAGGTTTACAGACTTTTTGAGGAAAGATATTATATAAATATGAAGAAAGTAGCATTATTTGTACTGATAGTAACCATGCTTAACAGCTGTGGTTCTAATGATAGAGGAGAATTGACAGGTGTTAATTATAAGAGGAAGTGGTTTGCAGAAAAACCAACAGGAATGACATTAATTCCGGGTGGTTCTTTTACCATGGGTAAGCAAGATGAAGACCTTATAGGGGCATTAAGTACGCCCACAAGAACTGTTACCGTTAGTCCATATTACATGGATGAAACAGAAATCACGAATAGTGAGTACAAAAAATTTGTATATTGGGTAAGAGATTCTGTTGTAAGAACTCAGCTAGCATTAAAAGCTGAAGAAGTGGTATTACTGTCTGATGGAAACCTAAACGGAACTCCTTTAACAGGAGGGATACATGATTTTGCATTTATAAACGACACAATAAACGCAACACCATACCAGAAATACATGATAGATAACTATTATGATTCTAAAAAACCATTAGATTGGGATGTAGATATTATTTGGGATAAAAATAAGTATCCAGATGTAGATTATGTAGAAATCATGGTAGATTCTTTTTATATTAAAAAAGAGAATTCAGTAAGCGGAGAAAGAACAATTAATACAAAGCTATTAAATTATAAATATTCTTGGGTAGATGTAAATTCGGTAATAAAAAAAGGAGCAGATAGAACGTCTTTTCTGAAAACGGAATCTCTGAATATTTATCCAGATACAACGGTTTGGGTAAAAGACTTTAATTATTCGTATAATGACCCAATGCATCAAAATTATTTTCAGCACCAAGCGTACGGAGATTACCCTGTCGTTGGTGTAAATTGGTATCAGGCGGAAGCTTTTTGTAACTGGAGAACAAAAAGTAAAAATGATTATTTAAAAGGAAAAAAGAACACCTCTCAAGTTTCAAGTTTTAGATTACCTACCGAAGCAGAGTGGGAATATGCTGCTCGTGGTGGTTTAGATTTCGCAAAATACCCTTGGGGAGGACCAAGTGCTACAAGTGATAGAGGATGTTTTTTAGCAAATTTTAAACCCGTAAGAGGAAATTACGCTGTAGATGGCGCATTGTACACTATGGAAGGGAAATCATTTAACGCAAATGATTACGGACTATATAATATGGCAGGGAATGTGTCAGAATGGACAAATTCGTCATACAACATATCATCTTACTACATGGGCTCTACAATGAATCCAAATGTAGAAGACAGAACAAACAAAAGAAAAATTATTCGTGGTGGGTCATGGAAAGATGTTGCATATTTCTTAGAGGTAAGTTCTAGGGATTATGAATATGGAGATACTGCAAGAAGCTATATTGGCTTTAGAACAGTGCAAGATCACCTTGGTAAGATCTACGGAAAATCGAATAACTAAAACGAATTAACAACCCCCTGAAATTAAAATTATGGCACAGTCAAAAAAAGGTAAAAAAATTATGAATATGGCTTATGGTTTAGGAGCCGCAATCGTAATTCTTGGAGCTTTATTTAAAATATTACACTGGAAATTCGGGAATGAAATGCTTATGGTAGGTATGATTGTAGAAGCAGCTGTATTTGCTCTTTCTGCATTTGAACCTGTTGATGATGATTTAGATTGGACTAAGGTCTATCCTGAACTAGGGGATGCAAATGAACAAGCGAATGGAGCTAACGGAATGTTATCTCAAAAATTAGATAATTTATTAAAAGAAGCAGAATTAGATAGTGCTTTGATTTCTAGTTTAGGGAAAAGTATTCAAGATTTTAAAGGAGCTGCAGATGGGTTAACAGCTGCTTCAGCAACTATTTCTAGCACAAATAATTACAATGAGCAAATGTCTATGGCTGCTTCTAAAATGGAATCTTTAAACGGATTGTATCAAGTGCAAATGGAGAATGCGAACAAGCAAACTGAATTAAACAGCTCTTTAGTTGAGAATTCAGAAAAATTAAAAAAACAAATGGAATCATTAGCTGATAATATGTCTTCGCTAAACGGAGTATATGGTGGAATGCTTTCTGCAATGTCAAGTAAATAATTAGTAATCATTTATAACTAAAAACTAATTAGATATGGCAGGAGGAAAAATGTCCCCAAGACAAAAAATGATAAACTTAATGTATCTTGTATTTATTGCAATGATGGCATTAAGTATGGGTAAAGAAGTGTTAACCGCATTTGGTTCAGTTAATGAAAAATTAACTGAAAATAATATTTCTATCGCTCTAAAAAATAATGCAGCATATAGTAGTTTAGAAACGAAAGCATCTGATCAACCAGCAAAATATTTAGCCTTAAAAAACAAAGCAAATAAAATTAAAGAAGCTTCGTCTAAACTTAATATTTATTTGGACGGTTTAAAGGCAAAAATGTTATTTGATCAAGAAGACAAGAAGAATTATGAAGCTATGGATAGAGCTGATTTCTTGGATGAATACTTTTTCAAAGGAGACAAGTATAGCAATAAAGGAACAGAATTTGTTAATCAAGTTATTGATTATAGAACAAGTGTAGTAAGTGCTTTAGGGTCAGAATACAATAATTTAACAAAGTTTGTTGAAAAAGTATTCACAACAGATGATCATAAAGATAGAGAAGGCATAACAAAAAAATGGTTAAAATATCATTATGAAGGTTTTCCTTTAGTGGCTTCTTTGACTAAAATAACTCAAATGCAAGTTGACATCATTAACAGTGAGAATAATATTTTGTCATCGATGTTAGGAGGTCAGTTAGAAAGTGATAGTAAGTTGACGACAAACAACTATAAAGGGATTGTTCGTTTAGATAAAACAGCATATTTCTCAGATGAAAAAGTTACTGGACAAGTTGTATTAGGGAGATACGATTCAAATTTGATACCAAGTAAGGTAACTATGAACGGTATAGACATTACGAAGAGTGTTAAAGACGGGCAAGTCTTATTGAACATGGCAGCTGGTAATGTTGGAGAAAGAACGATAAAAGGGATAATTACTTTTATTCAAGACGGTAAGCCAGAAGAGATCCCTTTTGAAAGTAGTTATACTGTAATACCAGAACCAAACGATGCAGTGATTTCTGCAGATGCAATGAATGTTGTATACCGAGGAGTTGATAATCCCGTTTCTGTATCATTACCTGGAGTTAGTAGTAATAATTTAAAAGTTTCTGCTACTGGAGGTCAAATCAATAAAAAAGGATCTAGTTATATCATCAAGCCAGGAAAAGGAAAAGAGTTAATAGTTAATGTTAGCGCAACCTTAAGTAGTGGGAAAAAAGTGAATTCGCCTAAGAAATTTAGAGTGAAAGACATTCCAACCGCTATGGGTATGGCAAGAGGGGAATTTGGAGTTGTGAAAATGCCAAAAACAAGTATTGGTAGAGCGAAAATTAGTGCTGGTTTGCCAGATTTTGTTTTTGATTTAAAATTAAAAGTCAACAAATTCACAGTTAAAGTGCCAGGTCAATTGGCAGTTACTGTGCACGGTACGGTTTTTAATGCAGCTGCTAAAAAGGCACTGAATAGGGCTCGTAGAGGAGATCAAATAACAATTTTTGATATTGAAGCTGTTATACAAAATAACACTTCTTACAAGCTTAATAAAGTACTGCCTGTAATTATTGAGGTTTCTAATTAAGATTAATTAAAAGAGTATGTATAAGAAATTTTATTTCATCGTTTTTTTAGCATTTATAACTTCTGGAGTTGTGAGTGCACAAGCCAATTTGTTGAATTCTACTAATGTAGATCAAATTGGTAAAAAAACAAAGGAGCAGTTAGTTGCTGTTAATGACGCACCATTATCTTATGGCTATATTGATGATAGAGATGTTTTGTCTTCAAAAGTAGTTTGGGAAATAATAGATTTAAATCAGAAGATTAACCTTCCGTATTACTTTCCTATAGATACTGTAAGTGTTTCTACTGATCGTCGTTCTTTATTTGATACGCTATATAAAGGAATTAGAACAGGTAAAATTAAAGAAGCATATTCTGATTCTTTTTTCAATGGTAAAGTAACAAGGCAAGAAATTTCGAACATGCTTATTAATGTGCGTCAAGAAGGATCAAATATTGATACTTTTAGAATTAGCACGCAAGATATTACAGCCTTTAAAATTAAAGGAATGTGGTATTTTGACAAGAGACAAGGAGAGTTAAAATATCGATTATTGGCTATTGCACCATTAGGACCAGATGTAAAAACCTTAGGTGTTTCTGAAATAGATGATGATAATTTATACGAATTATTTTGGGTTTTTTACCCTTCAGCTAGAGAGGTATTACACAATGCAAAAGTGCTTAATCCTAAAAATTCTTCCCATCCAATTTCATTTGATCATTTACTAAATGCACGTAGATTCTCATCTCATATTATCAGAGAAGAAAACATATACGGAAATCGTAAAATTGCAGATTACGTGAGAGGTAATTCTTTGTTTCAGTTATTAGAAGCAGATAAGATTAAAGAAGGTATTAGAAATAGAGAAATAGATATGTGGAATTATTAATATCAATTCAATATATAAAAAAAGCGTTCTGAATTTCAGAACGCTTTTTTATTTTAGCGTATTTTCGCCACATGAAAGTAGATTATATTGTTGTTGGTTTAGGATTGGCTGGATTGGCTTTTGTTGAAGAGTTAATTGCGGCTAAAAAAACATTTATGGTTTTTGAAGATGATTCCCAAACTTCTTCTTTGGTTGCTGGCGGAGTTTACAATCCTGTTATTTTAAAAAGATTCACACCTGTTTGGAATGCTCAAGAACAATTAAAGCTTGCACTTCCTTTTTATAAAAGTATTGAAGAAAAACTAAACATAATTATTGATGAGAAGTTCGTAATCAAAAAAGCTTTTAAATCTATTGAAGATCAAAATATTTGGTTTGAGGCTTGTGATAAACCCAAGCTTATAGAGTATTTAAACCCTAAATTAGATACCCAAACATACCCTGGAGTTATTGCTGACTTTAGTTTTGGGAATGTAAATGAAACAGGTAGAATTGACACAAAAAAACTAGTAGAATCGTATCGAAGCTATCTTGAAGAAAACCAATTAATAAGATTCGAAAACTTTGAACACCAACAATTAAATTTGGATGAAGAATTCATAAAATACAAAGATGTTATAGCATCAAGAATTGTTTTTTGTGAAGGTTTTGGAATTAAAGAAAATCCCTATTTTAAGTATTTGCCTTTAAATGAAGCAAAAGGAGAGCTATTAACGATTCATGCACCAGAGTTAAATATTGATTTCTTATTAAAATCTACACTTTTTGTGATGCCTTTAGGAGGCAACAACTATAAAGTAGGAGCGACCTTTAATTGGACCGACAAAACATCAAACCCTTCTGAAGAAGGAAAAGAAGAGTTGGTAGAGAAACTACAAAAAGTAATTAATGTCCCCTATACTATCGTTTCTCAATCTGCAGGGATAAGACCCACAGTTGCGGGTAGAAGACCTTTGGTTGGTGTTCATCCAAAACACACGCAATTAATCGTTTTAAACGGCTTAGGAACACGTGGAGTTATGATTGCTCCAACCGTAGCTAAAAACCTTTTCAACCATTTAGAAAAAGGAGAAGCGCTAGATAAAGAAATAGACATTAAACGGTTTAATTAAAGTTCTTCTTTTTGACTTTCTCCCTCAAAATCAATAAACATGTTTATCCAGAGTATTCTAGATAACCGAAGGTTTAAAGGCATTAAAAGTAAGATTGTAATTATTATTGCTGCAAAAGATTCTAGTAAATCAAGCTTAAAAATTAACGTCGAAATTAAAAACGTAATTACGCAGGTGGCAACTGTAATTCCGTAACCAACATACATTGCTCCATAAAAAAACGAAGGCTCAATCATGTATTTTAAATTGCAATTAGAGCAATTTTCGTAAATTTTAGTCACTTTTCCAGGAGCATACGTAACTGCATATTTAAAAAAATCTCCTTCTTGACATTTTGGGCATTTATTGTTAAAAACGCTATAGTTTTTTGTTCCTTTTTTAAACATTATTACCTTAATTATTTAATGTAGATTTGCAAAAACAAAATTACAAAAAAATACATGCTTAACGTACATAATTTATCGGTCTCTTTTATGGGGACAGATTTGTTTTCTGGAATTACTTTTAAATTAAATAAAGGAGATAGAATTGGATTGATTGGAAAAAATGGAGCAGGGAAATCTACGCTTTTAAAAGTATTGTCTAAAGACATCGAAACAAGTGGTGGTACCATGGCTTTTGATAAAGATATTCACATGGGCTTTTTACGCCAGGATATCGATTTTGTTGAAGGAAGAACGATTCTAGAAGAAGCATATCAAGCTTTTGAAGAAATTAAAGAAATTGAGTTAAAGCTAGATGAGATTAACAATCAATTAGCAACAAGAACAGATTACGAAAGTGAAGGGTATAGCCAATTAATTATCGACTTAACAGACTTAACTGAGCGTTATGAATTGTTAGGGGGTTATAATTATCAAGGAGATACTGAAAAAATCTTACAAGGTTTAGGTTTTAAAAGAGAAGACTTTGATAAGCTTACCGATACTTTTTCTGGAGGATGGAGAATGCGTATAGAATTGGCAAAATTATTATTACAAAACAATGATATTCTGTTACTCGATGAGCCAACAAATCACTTAGATATTGAATCTATTATCTGGCTAGAAAATTTCTTAAAAGGGTATTCTGGTGCAATTGTATTGGTTTCGCATGATAAGATGTTCTTAGATAATGTAACAAATAGAACTATTGAAATTTCTTTAGGACAGATTTACGATTATAAAAAACCATATTCTCAATTCTTATTATTAAGAGCAGAGATTAAAGAAAAGCAATTACAAGCACAGAAAAATCAAGAAAAAGAAATTAAGCAAAAACAGCATTTAATAAATAAATTTAAAGCGAAGGCAAGTAAAGCTTCTATGGCGCAATCGCTAATGAAGCAGTTAGATAAGGTAGAGTTGATTGAAGTAGATCAAGATGATAATGCAGCGATGAATATTCGTTTTGCAATCTCTAAAGAGCCTGGTAAAATTGTTGTTGAAGCAGAAAACATGAGTAAAAGTTACGGAGATAAACACGTACTTGAAAATGTAGATTTATTGATTGAAAGAAATAGTAGAATTGCTTTTGTTGGTCAAAACGGACAAGGGAAATCTACCTTGGCAAAAATGATGGTTGGAGACATTCCTTTTGAAGGTCATTTAAAGTTAGGGCATAATGTAGAAATTGGGTATTTTGCTCAAAATCAATCAGAGCATTTACCACCAGAACAAACTGTTTTGCAAATTATGGAAGATGCAGCAACAGATTCTAACAGATCAAGAGTAAGAGATATGCTAGGTTCCTTTCTGTTTAGTGGTGATGCCGCAGATAAAAAAGCCAAAGTGCTTTCTGGAGGAGAACGTAACCGTTTAGCGTTGTGTAAACTATTATTATCACCATTTAATGTGTTGATAATGGATGAGCCAACAAATCACTTAGATATGGCTTCTAAAAGTGTGTTGAAACAAGCCTTAAAAAACTTTGACGGAACCTTAATTTTGGTGTCGCATGATAGAGATTTTTTACAGGGATTAACAGATAGTGTTTACGGGTTTAAAGACAAGGTAATTAAAGAATATTTAGGCGATATTGATTATTTTTTAGAGCAGCATAAAATGGAAAATATGCGTGAAGCAGAAAAAAGAACTGTTGTAAAAGTTGATAAAACTTCCTCTAAAAAACAGGAGTATCAGTTGAGTAGAGCAGATGAAAAAGAGCTTAAAAAACTAAAGAATAGGTTGTCTAAAATAGAATCTGAAATAGCAACATTAGAATCTGAAATTGAAAAATCAGATTTAGAATTGGCTCAGAATTATGATGCAGTTTCTGCGAGACCTAATTTCTTTGAAAACTACAAAGCGAAAAAAGCAAAAGTAGATGTGTTAATGACAGATTGGGAGAAGGTTGAAGAGAAAGTTTTAGTGATCTCGTAACGGTACTTTATGTTTAGCTCTCAAATAGAAACAGAAAATCAAGAAGTTTATTTATCTATTTTAAAAGAGAAGAACATTCGACTGTTTATAAAAAGAGAAGACTTAATTCACCCATTTGTTTCAGGAAACAAATTCAGAAAACTTAAATATAATATACTAGAAGCCCAGAAGTTAAAGCAAGACACGATCTTAACTTTTGGAGGTGCTTTCTCGAATCATATTGTGGCTGTCGCCGTTGCAGGTAAAATGGCAGGGCTCAAAACTATAGGGGTTATTAGGGGTGAAGAACTTGCCAAAGACCTAGACAAAACTATTGCAACAAATGCAACTTTAAGAGAAGCGCATGCCAACGGAATGGTTTTTCATTTTGTAACGAGAGAAGCCTATCGAAATAAAACAGCCCCCTCTTTTATGGAGTCTTTAGAATTGAAATTCGGAGATTTTTATTTAATTCCAGAAGGAGGAACGAACAAGTTAGCGGTCAAAGGATGTGAAGAGATGCTAACCAAAGAGGAAGCTGATTTTGATTACATTTGTGTTGCTGTTGGAACTGGAGGAACCATTTCTGGTTTGATAAACGCAGCAAAGAACACTCAAAAAGTATTGGGTTTCCCAGCTTTAAAAGGTGATTTTTTAAGAAAAGAAATAGCACCATTTATCAACCGAAAAGATACTTGGGACCTCATACGTGACTATCATTTTGGCGGCTATGCAAAATATGATTTAGAGTTAATTGAATTTATAAATCAATTTAAAGAAGACACAAACATACAGTTAGATCCAATTTATACAGGAAAAATGCTATTTGGAATTGTTGATTTAATTAAAAAGAACTATTTTTCAGAACACACTAGGGTTTTAGCGATTCATACTGGTGGAATTCAAGGAATTGAAGGTTTTAATCAGAAGCTGGCTAAAAAAATCAAAAACTAATTACCGTTTAATGAAATTACAATCTTACATCGTTATTGCATTTTTAAGTTTTTTTATAGTGAGTTGTGGGGTTAATAAAAATGTAGTTTCATCTAGAAATTCTACAATCAAAAAAATGCCTTCTGTAAAGCAGAATGCACATGTAAGAAAACTTGCAAAGAAAAATAAAAACCTAAATAAATACACCCTTACATATATTAAAAAATATGCTCCGTTGGCAGTTATAAAAATGCATGAATATAAAATTCCGGCAAGTATTACATTGGCACAAGGAATTTTAGAATCTGGAAACGGAAGAAGTGTATTGGCAACAAAATCTAACAATCATTTTGGTATAAAATGTCACCGAGGTTGGAAAGGAGAGAGAGTGTATCATGATGATGATAAAAAGGATGATTGTTTTAGAAAATACACCTATGTAGAAGACTCATATACGGACCATTCTAAATTTTTAACAGGAAGAAAGCGATATGCCTTTTTGTTTAAACTAAGACAAAAAAACTATAAGAGGTGGGCTAAAGGTTTAAAAAAAGCAGGATACGCAACTGATAGAAAATATCCTTCAAAGCTGATTCAGATCATTGAAAGTTATCAACTGTATGAATTTGATAAGGTTAAGAAAAGGGATTTAAAAAAATATAAGAAAGAGTTTAAAAAAAGAAAATCAGAAATAACTTCTTCTTCTTCTTCTTCTGAAGCAGTGTATGTGGTTAAGAAAGGGGATACTTTATGGTCAGTTTCAAGAGAGACAAACGTTTCTGTGAATCAATTACAAAAATTAAACGGATTAAAAGACACGAATATTAGTATTGGTCAGCGTTTAAAACTTAAATAGCATTTAATGAAGATAATTAAAACCGTAAACGGCAATACACCACAAATTCCAGAAGATTGTTTTATTGCAGAAAATGCAACAATTGTAGGAGAGGTATCTATGGGGAAAGAGTGTAGTGTTTGGTATAATGCTGTAATTCGTGGAGATGTCCATTTTATAAAAATGGGAAACAAGGTAAACGTTCAAGATGGCGCTGTAATTCACGCAACATATCAAAAATCACCCACAACAATTGGTAATAATGTTTCAATTGGCCATAATGCGATTGTGCACGGTTGTACTATTCATGACAATGTGTTAATTGGAATGGGAAGCATTATTATGGATGATTGTATTATCGAAAGTAATTCTATTATTGCTGCTGGAGCCGTGGTAACTAAAAACACACATGTAGAAAGTGGAAGTATTTATGCAGGTGTACCGGCTAAAAAAGTAAAAGATATTTCAAAGGAATTAATTTCTGGAGAGATACATAGAATAGCAGATAATTACGTGACGTATTCTTCTTGGTTTAAAGAATAAAAAAAGCATTCATTGGCAAGGTTATCATAAATAAACCATTAAAACTCAGTGAAAATTTCCACGGAGTCTTAATGATCAATAAAACAAATACCTCAAGCCCTTAGTGACTTTTTTTAATTCGCATTATTTTTTTGCGCTTTTTCACTTTGTGCTTCTGTATTTTCTTGTAGGTCGTAAATTGTTCTTTAGTTAAGATTTTTTTCATCTCGTTTTGCATCGAAATCAGATGATCTAAAGCATTGTTTTGAGTGTCGAAATTAGAATCTTTTCTTCTTTTTCTCATTTTAGCTACATCTTCCCTCTTAAGCTTTCCTTCTTGAATCTCTTTCCTTATCTTCATCATTTTCTCTCTCTTTACCATCCTTTCTTTTCTGACTTTCTGCCCTTTTACCATTTTCTTTTTAGACATTTGTGTAAATAGAGTGGTTACTTTTTCTATTTGATTTGTATCTAAGTCTAAAGCTAGCGTCAGTTTTTTTACGGCTAAAGTAGTGCGTTGTTTAGGAGTCATCTGATTCTCTTGGGGCGCTTTTTCTTTTTGTTGAGAAAACCCAGAGCTAACGATAAGAATAAAGGCTAATAGAAATGCTGCTTTTTTCATCTTTTAAAATTTTAATTGTTATTTAATATGTTTCTATGACATTAAAAAAATCAAAAGGTTTAACTTTGAATGTTTTTTTAACATCGGTTTAACAATTATAATAGTATTGAAAATGAAAAGATTAGTGTTGTTTTTTTTGATGATTTCTTCAGTTGTATTAAACGCTCAAGAATCTGTAGATGTAAATTTAAGTAACCCAAATGCAGTAATTTATACGCATTTATATTTTTTGCAATCTGATTCTTATGCCCCAGAAAAAGCGGCTAAAACGATATTTCCTAATTCGATAAAGAATCCTGAAAAAGCGGTAATTAAGTTAAAACAAATATTAGATGGTAAAGGGTTATTTGTCGATTTTAAATTGATTCCTACAAACGCTAATTATATAGATTCTACTAGTTATGCGATCGCTTTAAATAAATATGTGCTGTTTCCAGAAAGAATGCCGCTGATTTCTGTAGAGAAAATCAAAAATAATTGGTATTATTCTTCAGAAACCATTCAGAATTTAGATCAAATTTACAATGATGTTTTTCCGTGGTATGTTGTGCAATTAGAAAGTCTAGTTCCTGATATTGGGCATAAAAAAGTTCTAGATATTGAAGTGTGGAAGTTGCTTGGAATTTTAATACTACTCTTAATAAGTTATTTGTTACACCTTGTTTTTAAGAGGGTTATTTTTGAAATATTACAAAGAATTCACAAACGATTTATAAAAGCAGAAGCAGTTGCAATAGCGGAGGTGTTAAAGAAATTAGCGCATCCAATAAGTTTATTAATTGCCTTTAGCTTTATTGGTAAAGTATTTCCATCATTACAGTTTAGTTTAGAAATAAATAAATGGGTTTTCTTAGGGTTAGATATATCTACCACCATTTTTTGGATTTATGTGTTCTTAAAGTTAGTGAAAGTAGTTATGCACGTGTATGCTGAGTTTACCGAAAAAACACATGGAAAGTTAGATGATCAATTGGTGCCTATTTTAAATAATTTCTTAACCGGAATTGTAATTTTAGTTGGTATTTTAAAGATGTTAACACTCTTTGGTTTTGATGCAACAACGGTTATTGCTGGTGCTTCAATTGGAGGTTTGGCAGTTGCATTAGCATCACAAGACACTGTAAAGAACTTGATTGGAACGTTTATGATTTTTCTAGACAAACCATTTCATATTGGAGATTGGATTGAGGCTGGAGAAGTAGTTGGTTCTGTAGAAGAAGTAGGATTTAGATCTTCTAGAATTAGAGCTGTAGATACTTCGATATATCAAATTCCGAATAGTAAATTATCAGAATTGGTTATCAATAATAAAGGATTGCGTTTGTACAGACGTTACAATACTAAATTAGGATTGCGCTACGATACACCACCAGAATTGATAGAAGCTTTTGTAAAAGGATTGAGAGAATTAATTATTGCACACCCAGAAACTCGAACTGAATCATATAATGTAGAGTTTACCGGCTTTGGAGATTCGGCGTTATTAATTATGGTCAATGTTTATTTTAAGTCTTTAGAATGGGGGTTAGAGCAATCATCTAAACATAGATTGCATATTGCCATTGTAAAATTGGCGAAAGATTTAGGTGTTGATTTTGCATTCCCTTCTTCTTCACTAATTATTGAGCAATTCCCTGATAAGAAAGGGTTGGATATGAAATACAATATCGATCAGAAAAGAATTGAAGAAATACTAAAAAACTCGGTAATAGAGTTTGATAAAAACAGGTCATAATGAGAAAGTTTATTAAATTTTTAGTGCGATTTATTTTGGTGCTACTAGTCGCAGCTACGGTGTTTTTCTTTTGGGCATCATCATCAACATTAGAAGAAAGTGAGTATGAGACACTAACAACGTTAGAACATAAAGCAACTCCAGAAAACGATTCAATATTTAGCATTGTAACCTATAATATTGGGTATTTAAGCGGAATGACAAATAATTTACCGGTAGAGAAGCCTAAAGAGTTGTTTGATGAAAATTTAGAAAAAGTACTGGTAGAAACAGCGAAAGTGAATCCTGATATTATTGCATTTCAAGAAATTGATTTCAATGCATCAAGATCGTATCATATAAATCAACAAAATAAAATTGCAGAATTAGGGTACAAGTATATTGCAGAAACTGTAAACTGGGATAAAACCTATGTGCCATTTCCGTATTGGCCGCCAAGCATGCATTTTGGAAAAGTTGTTTCTGGTCAATCTATTGTAAGTAAATACCCTTTAAAAAATCATGAAAGAATTGTTTTAGAGCGTGTTGCAGACAATCCTTTCTATACAGATGCTTTGTATCTTGATCGATTAGCACAAGTCGTGAAAGTGGTTTTAAACGGAAAAGAAGTGGTGGTAATTAATATTCACTTAGAAGCTTTTGATAAAAAAACAAGAGAGAAGCAGTTAGCTGCAGTCATCGAATTGTTTCAGAAATATGGGGCTACAAATCCAACAATTTTATTGGGTGATTTTAATAGCGATCCAAGCTATGAAAATGCGGCTATAGAAAAAGTGCTTGCCTTGCCAAATGTTGGTAATGCCGCTTTTTCTAGTGAGAAATATGCGTTTACTTTTAATTCTAAAAACCCGCTTCATCGCTTAGATTATATCTTTTATACGAGAAGCTCAATTGAATATGTTAGTGGTAAAGTATTAACGCAATTCGGAGAAGCTTCAGATCATTTGCCTGTAGAAATGAAATTCAAGTTGAAATAATTTTTTTTAGAATTGCTAAAAATTAGCGCTTCGCTTCCTTAAAAATTTCTTTGACTGCAATTCCGTAATTTTTTGGGTTTTGTGCTTTCTTAATCTTTTTATAGGTCTTTTGAGGATTTGAAAAACTCTGAGAAAAGTACTCCCAAAAACCTAGCATTTTCATCTTTATGGGCGTTGGTCCAGAAAGTGCGGCATCATATTCCTGATAAATACGATCGTGAAATTCATTAAATATGTCAAATCTATTTTTTGGATATTCTGAAGTGTCATTTTTTATCATACTTGGTAAAAAAGGATCTGCAATTAATCCTCTACCAATCATCCAATGATCAATAGTTGGGAATCGTTCTTTTAATGTTTTATAGGCACTTACAGAAGTGATATCTCCATTGTAATACATTTTATGGGTGCTATTATCTAAACATCGTTGAAAAGCCTCTAAATTAGTACCGCCTTTATACAGTTGCTTTCCTATACGAGCATGTATTGCAATATTTTTTAATGGATAGGTATCTAGAATAGGTAATACCTCTAAAATTTCTTCAGGATTTTCGTAGCCCATTCGCATTTTCATCGATACAATAATATCAGACTCATTATGTACTTTATGAAGAATACTATTAATTTTAGCTGCGTCACTGATCAATCCAGAACCCATTCCGCGTTTGGTAACCATAGGATATGGACAGCCTAAATTCCAGTTTAGTTCTTTGTAGCCTAATTCTTGGACATATTTTGATACAAATAAAAACTCATCTGCATCATTGGTAATGATTTGAGGAATTACTTCTAACTCCGTATTGTTTTCTGGAAGGATGTCTTTTTGGTACGAGTTTTTAATAACAAGCTTTCCGTTTAGCCGTATGTATGGTGAATAGAACGTGTCAATTCCTCCAAAATAATGGTTGAAAGCATTTCTAAATTTATAATCTGTAAATCCTTGTAAAGGAGATGAAAGAAGTGTCTGATTCATGCATGAAATTCGATGTGCAAATATAGAACACTTTTACAGGAAAAAATTTCAGAAACCATAAAAAAACCTCTCCGAAAGGAGAGGTTTTGAAAATATATTTTAAAATTATTTAGGATCTAAAATAGTATCAATTCTTTCTACAATATCTTGTAAATGATATCTTGTAATTGTATTTGGTGCAGTTGCAATCGCTCTTTTAGTATCGCGTTTGATTCTGTTTAATTCACCTCTTACAATTGGTTTAACGTCAGATAAACTAGCATTAAATCCAGTTGCTTTAAAATAGCTTCCCTTAGCTGCACGTTGGTTCTTTGCTTTCATCAAACTACCTAATTGATCTATGTGTGCTCTTTGTAAGTTTCTTCTATAAACGTCAACAGATTTTTTAGCATATAATTCAGACCAAACTCCTCTACGTACATCTCCCATCAATGTAAGAATTGTGTATGCTTTAGCCCCATTTAAGGTTTGGTTTTCAATCATTCTTGTCAATCTCCCTTTCTTTAAGATTTTTCTTAAAGCTCCTGTTTGCATTCCCATAATTCTATCGGCATGACCAGAGAATTGAGTTTTACTAAAGATATTTTTATCTAGCATCCAAGTAGGCGTGGTAAACAATTGCTTGTTGATGAATTTGAATGCATTTCTTTGGTGATTTTTATCAACATATGTGTACACAACACCCGCTTGGTCTGTTGTTTTAGAGTTTTCATAAACACCACCAATATTAGAGCCAACATGTCCCATGTATCGGTTAAACTGACTTAAAACTTGTCCGTACATTGTATTCAACTCAGTATAGTCTTGACCTTTTTCATTGGTCCATTCTTGCAATCTTGGTAAAATTCTTTTTAAGTTTTTAATACCATACTCACTCGCTTTAATTGCATCATCTCCTAAATCTTCTGTTTGAGAACTAGGATCTACGACATTAACAACTTGTTGATGACCAAAACGGTACATAGGATCCCCAGCATGTTTTAAAATCCAGCTATCAAGAATTGGTTTTTCTTGTTTCGCAGTTTTTCCTAAAATGGGACGATATCCCCAAGAAATTGAATATTTGTCATATACACCAATGTTTGGCATTAAGGCAACACCTTCATCCCCAGGTTGTGCTACATAATTAAAACGCGCATAATCCATAATAGATGGAGCTGTTCCGAATTTCTTTGTAAATGTTGCAGAACGTAAAGAATCTACAGGGTACGCAGAACTACTTCCCATATTATGTGGCAACCCTAAAGTATGCCCTAATTCATGAGAAGAAACAAACTTGATTAATTCTCCCATCACTTCAGTTTTGAAATTGTTTTTTCTTGCTTCTGGGTTGATTGCAGCAGTCTGAATAAAGTACCAGTTGTGTAATAAAGACATTACATTGTGATACCAGTTGATGTCTGATTCTAAAATCTCTCCAGAACGAGGATCACTTACGTGAGGTCCGTTTGCATTTGGAATCGGAGAAGCTAAATACCGAATTACAGAATAACGTACATCTTCTGGACTGTATTCTGGGTCTTCTTCTTTTGTGGGCGCTCGTTTTGCAATAATTGCATTTTTAAATCCTGCAGCTTCAAAAGCTACTTGCCAATCGTTTACACCTTGTATGATAAAAGGAACCCATTCTTCTGGAGTTGCTCTATCTACATAGTATATGATTTGTTTTTTAGGCTCTACTAATTCACCGTTGTTAAATTTTGCAATATCTTCCTCTTTAACCTCTAGTCTATATCTATCTAAGAACGTAAGTTTTTTGCTTTTTTGAGCAGATTCGCTATAGTCTGTTTGAGATCTCGCAAACCATCCAACTCTTTCGTCAAAATAACGACGCTTCATCGGTACTTTTGGTAATAAGATCATTGAGTTACTCATTTCTAAAGAAATTGATCCAATACTACCATTAGATGGTGCTGCACTAGCTTCATATGTTTTTACGTGACGAATTTCAATATTCTTAGGGTAACTATTAATTCTTTCAATGAAAGAACGTTTAGAATCCATTCTAGAAATTTTATATCTTTTTCTGCTTCTTGCAGGAAATCCAATTGCTTTAACATCTGTAGAAAATAAAGTAGTAGCATCTATTACAGTAGCTGTAGAGTCTTTACTAAATGCTTTGATAGGAAATGAGAATAAAACAGGTTCAAAATTAGAGTTTACTACAGCTTCATGAATTGGCATGTCTTTATCTGCTACTACATTGTGAGAAACAACGCGTAGTAAAATTTTCTTTCCTTTTTTCTCCCAACGTAAAACTTGTGTGTTTTGTTTTCCACCACCAAAACCAATACCATTGGCAGTTTTAGCAATTCTTGTTACCATTAACATTTCTCTTCCTAGAAGAGAATCTGGAATTTCAAATAAATAGGCTTCGTCTTTTTTATGAACGCTAAATAAACCAGTATCCGTTTTTACCTTTTTTGTAACAACTTCGCTATAAGGTTTAATTGCTCCTTTTTTAGGTTTAGGTTTTGGAGCAGGTTTTACGGTTTGGTTTGCGTCTTTTTTGTTTTTCTTTTTTCTGCGCTGAGCATCAGCATCTATAGAAATACCAAAAACAAACAAAATAATAAGGAGTCTTGAAAGTGTTTTATGTGTCATAATGTGTAATTGAGTTTGAGGGATTTAATTTAATTTATAGAAAATAAAGGGATTATAAATTGAGCCAATAAGAAAGCTTTAAATTGATAGATCTAAAACGGGGACTTAGAGGTGAATAGGTGTTGTAATTGTCATTGTATGCAATAAATAAATCTGAAAGCGGAGCAAAACGCCATTGTACTCTAGAGTTTACACTTAAGCTTTCTTGTTGATTGTTGTACTGAATTAAGGTGTTCCAAAACAGACTCTTATTAAATGTTACGTCAAATCGTGGTCCAATTAACCAAATTGAAGCAGTGGCATATGGATTTGGTAATTTTATGTAATTATAATTTAATTGAATATTGGTTTGAAAATAAGGTTGAATTCTCCAATTTAGTTTTGATTCTACACTGTATTTTTTTCCATTATAAAATTGCCCTATAGAAGGAGAAACGCCGAAAGAGAGTTGTTTCCTCATGTCTGAGCGATACTTAGCGATAAAACTGGTGTATGAATACCCTTGATTTCCTGGTAAAGGAGCAGAGCTGGTTCTGGTTGGGTCAAAACCATTATACAAAAAGGTGTATCTATTAAACATAGAAAATTCTAGTTCTGAAGAGTTGCTAAAGTTCATTTTCCATTTGCTAATCACTGTGTAATCGGAGTTTTCGTAACCCAATTCTGGTTTCCATATAAATATTGGTATTACAGAGAGTGAATGCTTTTGTATGTTTCCTTTTTTAGGATAGATGGTGTATTCAACACTCGGGTTTATTTTTAAAATATCTGTTCTTCTTATAAAACCTAAATCAGATCTAAAATCATCTTCAATATACAATCCGCCTAGTCTAACCTTAAAATTACGCGAATTGTATTCTGTAGAAACTCCGGCAGAAATATCATTTCCGTTTGTCGTTGGAGAAAAAGATTTATGAATATAATATCTACCATTCCAAGTATTGTCTTTAGAAGCTAAGTTATAATCGACTCCAATTACTCTGTTAAATTTATCTTCTTCTTGTAAAAACGAATAGTCTTTTGTTGCTTGTTTATTGATAAATAGAAAACTAATATTAGATCTGCTAAATAATTTTTGTTGTACTGCAATAACCGAATTGTTAGTCGCCGGAATTTCATTGGCAATGTCTTCTTCTGTTTGCACACTTAAAATACCTAAACGTAAATTATTGTTTAGTTTCCCACTCAATCTTGCTCCAGCAACAATTCCGTTTTCAATAGAATTTCCATCGATGTCTTTTGCAATTCCTATTCTTCGTGAGAAAAACGGATTGCCATCTCTACCATTTCCAAAATCGCCAAACAAATCGCTATTTTCAATAAAAAACTGACGGCGTTCTGGCAATGAAACTTCAAAACGGGTTAGGTTTGTTGTTTGTTGATCTACCTCTACTTGAGAGAAATCAGGGTTTACCGTAACATCTAAATTCATGCTGTTTCCAATTGCGAATTTAGCATCTCCACCAAATTTCACATCATTAACACTGGTGTTGTTCTCAAAATCTTTTCCAGAAAAAGCATTGATGTATGGAATGATTGCAATTGGCGCTTTTGATTTTCCTAATGGTTTTTCAAAAATCATTTCTCCCATATATGCTAAGCTAAATATGTATTGATTTTGAGGGATATTCATCCAAGTATTGTGTTCATTACTTTGTGTGTCGAATTGATAGCTATTAAATCGCCATTTAGTTTCTCCTTCTCTAAATTTAAAAGCTGTTAACGGAATCGCAATTTCTGCAACATAATACGTATCATGAATTTCAGTTTTACAGGTCCATTTGGTATCCCAAGCTAAGTTGAATCCTCTTAAATCCGTTCCGCCACCAGCAAGTAAAGCTTCTCGCTTAACGCCATGTGGGTTTGTGCCAAAGAAAAAGGCATTTGAACCATCATTAAAGGTGTCAAAAAGCATGGTGACATTATCACTTCCGAAAGCTCTAAAATCTCTTCTTAATGAAGGCACAATATATTTATTAGAAACAGAATTCACTTTTATTCCTAGATATAAATTCTTGTCATCAAACATCATTTTTATTTCTGTTTGATTTTTTGATTTTAAAGTATCACTTGGAAAGTATTGCCAGAAGTTTGTGGCAGGTTTTGCTTTTTGCCAATCTAACTCGTCTAGCTTACCATCAATAATTATCTTATTAACGATGTGTTTAACATGTACTTGTTTAGATTCTTGCGCGTAGAATACGGTGCAACTAATTGAGAAAATCAGTAATAGATATTTTTTCAAAGCGTAATATTGTTTAGTGTCTCGAAATATAGTAATATTAACTATTAAAAATATGTTAAAATTTCTCTTATAAACATAAAAAAGGAACTACAATTGTAGTTCCTTTTTTATGTTTATAAGATTCTGAAATAGAATCAGAACTATGAAGTTTTAGAGAGCTTCTACAAACAAACCTTCATCTGTTTTAGAAACCGTAGCAACTTCTTTTTTTGTTAAGCCTTTAATGGTTTTGTCCCATTTTTTATTTGATAAGCCAGATTGAGTTTTTAAGTCATTCAGGTCAATTTTCTCTGCTTTTGTAATGATAGCTAGCAAAGCCTTTTCTTCATCAGTAAGATTAACTGTCTGTGCGACGCGCACTTCTGGTCTCATTTGAGGAAAGAACAATACTTCTTGTATGGATTGATTGTTTGTTAAAAACATAATCAATCTGTCCATTCCAATTCCCATTCCAGAAGTTGGAGGCATTCCGTATTCTAATGCTCTTAAGAAATCTTCATCTATAAACTCTGTAGCTTCATCATCTCCTTTTTGAGCTAATTTTAATTGCTCTTCAAAACGTTCTCTTTGATCAATCGGGTCATTTAGTTCAGAATAGGCGTTCGCCAATTCTTTCCCGCAAATAATCAACTCAAATCGCTCTGTAAGCTCTGGGTTAGAACGGTGTTCTTTGGTTAATGGGCTCATCTCTTTTGGATAGTCAGTAATAAAAGTAGGTTGTATGTAATTGGCTTCACACTTTTCACCAAAAATTTCATCGATTAACTTTCCTTTTCCCATCGCGTCATCAACTTCAATTCCCATCCCTTTTGCAGCAGTACGAACTTCATCTTCAGTTTTTCCTGAAATATCAAATCCAGTAAAGTGTTTGATAGAATCTGCCATGGTAACACGAGCATAAGGCGCTTTAAAATTGATTTCGTGTTCTCCAAAAACAGTTTTAGAACTGCCGTTTACTTCCGTAGCACAGAATTCTAATAATTCTTCAGTGAAATTCATCATCCAGTTGTAATCTTTGTAAGCAACATAGATTTCCATCATGGTAAACTCTGGGTTATGAGTACGATCCATACCTTCATTTCTGAAAGTTTTTGCAAATTCATACACACCATCAAACCCACCAACAATCAGTTTTTTCAAATATAATTCACAAGCAATTCTCATATACATTGGAATGTCTAAGGAGTTGTGATGTGTTTTAAAAGGTCTTGCTGCAGCACCTCCAGGTATAGATTGTAGGATAGGAGTTTCTACTTCAAAATATCCACTTTCATTAAAGAAAGTTCGCATTGCAGTAAATAATTTGGAACGCTTAATAAATACTTCTTTTACATGAGGGTTTACTACCAAATCGGCATAACGTTGTCTGTAACGTAATTCAGGATCTGTAAAAGCATCATATATAACACCATCTTTTTCTTTAGGTAAAGGCAATGGTTTTAAAGCCTTACTTAGCAAAGAAAAATCTTTCACTCTAACGGTTTTTTCTCCCACTTTAGTGGTGAATAACTCCCCTTCAATTCCAACAAAGTCTCCTAAATCTAATAATTTCTTAAAGACTACGTTGTATTTTGTTTTGTCTTCTCCTTCACAAATTTCATCTCTATTAAAATAGACTTGAATTTTGCCTTCAGAATCTTGCAATTGTGCAAAAGAAGCTTTTCCTTGAATGTTTATAGACATTAATCTACCTGCAATTACTACCTGTTTATCTTCAGCGAAGCTCTCCTTAATCTGTTTCGAATTATGGCTTACTGGAAATAAGTCCGCTGGATAAGGATTGATCCCTAACTCACGTAATTTAGATAGCTTTTCTCTTCTTACAACTTCTTGTTCTGATAATTGCATAATGCCTTTTTTTATAGGATGTTTTTATTAAAGGCCCAAAGATACAATCAAATAAATAATAAAGCAAAGCTCTAGTTTATAGAAAAAATAATTATTTAAAAATAAATACTTGTGGGTTTTGAAAAAGGGTGTATATTCGCAGGCTGCTTTTTTATAAAGTAGCATTTAGTTGTGTTGTTTTGGCACTTTCATAAAAGTGTCGTGGTTTTGTTAACCAATGGAAAGCTTCCCTGAGATGGGACGCTTTTTTTTTGTGCTTTGTTTTTTTAAATGAAAGCTGATTTATATTCCCAAAAAGAACTGATAAAAAACCAAAAGTAGACCAAACTAACCCCGAACTTTAAACTAGCCGAAACAAAAAAGCCTAATAATGAGCCAAATGAAGCTTTCAAGGCGTTGTTTGTGTCTTTTTTGTCAAATATAGTTTCTCCTATAAATGCACCTAGAAAAGCGCCAATTAAAATTCCGAATGGAATGGGAGAGAGTAGTCCAATAATTAAACCGATAGTTGTGCCGTACACACCATATTTACTACCGCCAAAGCTTTTTGTTCCTATTGCTGGAATGAAATAATCTAAGATCCAAACTAAAATCGCTACAAATAATGTGATTCCTAAAAAGGTCCAATCTTTTGGTACTGCGCTTGTGAAACTTAATAATAACAATCCAAACCAGCCAGTAAGTGGTCCGGGAAGAATTGGTAAAAATGCGCCTATGATTCCAAAAACCATACAAACTAACCCAAGAAAAAGTAATAAGATATCCATTGATTTTTTGTTGTACGACGAAAATACAAATTTTTTGTTATGATAAAGTTTTAACGAAGGTGTTAAAACGATGTTGTTTGTAAAAGGGGAAAAGTAGGGTAACCATTCGTTTTTTTGAACAACTTTTAAATTGTACTTTTACCTTGTAAATTTATACAATGCGATTTCAAGTAATTTCTCTTTTCTTACTTATTTTAGTTGGTACATCTTGTGAGTTTTTCGATTTGAAAAAAAAATCAGAGCTACAAGAAATCGAAACTATTATCGATTTTTCTTCTGTAGACGCTTCACCAACTTTTGAGGCTTGTAGCCACTTTATAGAAAAAGAAGAAAAAAACAACTGCTTTAGGAACACCCTTTATACACATATTTCAATAAGCTTAGCAAAACATAGGTTTGAAGTTAAAAAACCAATTGAAGAGGTTATTAAGGTTGAGCTGCTTATTGATCGGAAAGGAAATGCAAGCGTTCTAAGGATTATTTCTTCTCAATTCATAAAAGAGTCAATTCAACATTTAGATAGTCTTGTAAAAGTTAGCGTAGCGAATTTACCAACGTTGTTTCCTGCAACAAAAAGAGGGATTCCAGTCACCACCCAATATCAAATTCCAATACAAATTAGTGTAAACTAAAAATAGATTTCCGTTTCCGAAAATCTATTTTTTATAACTATAAATTAGTGACTAATTTAACATTTGCCATAATTTGTCTTTTAATTCTACTAAGCCTGTGTTTGCTATTGAAGAAAAGAATATATGCGGAACCTCATCTGGTAATTCTTTAGAGATTTCTGCTCTTAATTCATCATCTAACATATCATCCTTAGAAATAGCAAGTAGTCTATTCTTATCTAACAATTCAGGGTTGTGAGTCTTTAATTCGTTCAATAAAATAGCATACTCCTTATTGATGTCTTCACTATCTGCCGGAATTAAAAACAACAACGTAGAGTTACGCTCTATATGACGTAAAAAACGATGTCCTAGTCCTTTTCCTTCTGCAGCTCCTTCAATAATTCCCGGAATATCTGCAATCACAAAACTTTTATAATCACGGTAATCAACAATTCCTAAGTTTGGCTTCAGTGTTGTAAACGCATAGTCTGCAATTTTTGGTTTTGCAGAAGTAATTACTGATAATAAAGTAGATTTTCCTGCATTAGGAAACCCTACCAAACCAACATCGGCTAATAATTTTAATTCTAATAAATACCAACCTTCAACGCCGTCCATTCCTGGTTGTGAATATCTAGGTGTTTGATTTGTAGAAGATTTAAAATGCCAGTTTCCTAAACCGCCTTTTCCACCACGTAACATCACAATTTCTTGTCCTTCTTCAGTTACTTCAAAAAGAATATCATTGGTGTCAGCATCTCTAATAATAGTTCCTAAAGGCACATCAACATATACATCACTACCATCATGTCCAGTACTTCTACTTTTACTTCCAGATCCACCAGGATCTGCTCTAAAGTGTTTTTTAAACTTTAAATGAAATAGTGTCCATAGACTTTTGTTTCCACGAATAATAATATGTCCACCACGTCCACCATCTCCACCATCGGGACCCCCTTTGGTAATAAATTTCTCTCTGTGTAAGTGCATAGAACCACCTCCACCAGCACCAGAAGATGCGTATACTTTTATATAGTCGACAAAATTCCCTTCAGTCATTATTTCTATTGTTTATTTGTTTATTTGTTATAGGGTTTATTGATGCTTCTCAAATAAACGATTTAACGCAAAAACGGTTGTTTACAGTTTATCAAAAACAGTGGATACTCTTTTAGTAATGTCATCAATAGACCCAACTCCGTTTACTCCGAAGTAGTTTCCTTGTGCTTGATAATAATCCTTTAAAATTGCTGTTTTTGTATTGTATTCATTAAAACGATTTCTGATTTTTTCTTCATCAGTATCGTCTGTTCTTCCACTTGTTTTTCCTCTTTCTAATAAACGTGCAACTAATAAGTCTTCAGAAACTTCTAAAGCTACCATTCCGTTTATTGTAGTGTTTTTCTCTGTTAAGAAAAGGTCTAAAGCTTTCGCCTGAGATTCTGTTCTTGGAAATCCGTCAAAAATAAAACCGTTCGCATCTGCGTTTTTATTTACTTCTGCTTTTAACATGTTTATGGTTACTTCATCAGGAACTAAATCTCCTTCATCCATATATTTTTTAGCCAATAAACCGATCTCTGTTTCATTTTTAATATTGAATCTAAATACATCTCCTGTAGAGATATGAATTAGATCGTATTTTTCTTTTAATAATGTAGCTTGTGTACCTTTTCCTGCTCCCGGAGGGCCAAATAATACAATATTTTTCATGTTTATTGTTGTGTTGTTGTTAATTGATAAATGGCAGGGTAGTTCCTTCCTAAGCCATTATAGTCTAATCCATAGCCGACAATAAATTTATCTGGAATGCTTTTTCCGATATAATCTATTGGTAATTCTTTTTTAAATACATCTGGTTTAAAGAAAAGGGTCGCAATTTTTAATTGCTTTACTTTTTTGTCTTTAAATATTTCGTAAATCTCTTGTAGTGTATTTCCTGTATCAACAATATCTTCTAAAATCACTACAGTTCTGCCTTCTAAGTTTTCATTAAGGCCAACAAGTTGTCTTACTTTTTCAGTTGTAGAGGTCCCTTCATATGAGGCTAGCTTTACAAATGAAACTTCACAATCTTCTTTGTAAGATTTTACAAAGTCAGAAACAAACATAAAAGAACCATTTAAGATCCCGATAAACAAAGGTGTTTCTCCTTTGCAGTCTTCTGTTACTTGTTTTACTAAACTCTGAACAATGCTATTGATTTCTTTTTCCTCTATAAAAGGTTTGAAGTGTAAATCGTGTAGTTTAATTGTGCTCATTTTGCAAAGATACGTGCTTGTTATTGAATGAAAAAACCGTTTTGAATTTAGTTCAAAACGGTTGATTTATAATTGTCTATACTATTTATTCTTTTTCTTCCTTTTTAGAGAAATCAAACATAATAGGCGTTGCAATAAATAATGATGAGTACGTACCTACTACTACACCAACAATTAATGCAAACATAAATCCTTTAATTGAATCTCCTCCAAAGAAGAAGATTGCCAACATTACTAATAATGTTGTTAAAGAAGTATTGATTGTTCTTCCTAAAGTACTACTCAAGGCTTTGTCTACTACTTCTGTGTATTTCCATTTTGTATGAAGACCTGTAAATTCTCTAATTCTATCAAAAATTACCACCGTATCATTCAGCGAGTATCCAACTACTGTTAGGATGGCTGCAATAAATGATTGATTGATTTCCATATCAAATGGCATTATGCTATATGCAATAGAGAAGATACCTAGTACGATTAACACATCGTGGAATACTGCAACTACAGCACCGATACTAAATGATACTTTTCTAAAACGTAATAAGATATATAAGAATACTACAATTAATGAACCAAATACAGCCCATAATGCTGATGATTTAATATCATCTGCAATTGTTGGATCTACTTTTCTGTAACTCATAATTCCGCTAGCGTTTTCCGCTTTTTCGAAACCTGGTTTAAAGTTTTCGTATGTTGTCGTTCCTATGTGAGATTTTAACCCGTTGTATAACGCAAATTGAACTTCTTCATCTGCAGTTTTTCCTTCGTCATCAATTTTAAAAGCAGTTGTTATTTTTAATTGATTATCTGCACCATATGTTTTTACTTCTGGAGCTCCATTAAATACTGCTGTTAATTCACTTTTAATCGCGTCAGAATTCATTGCTTTATCAAAACGGACCATGTAAGAACGTCCTCCTTTAAAGTCAACTCCTTGTTTTAATCCTAGCGTTGAAATAGAAATAATTCCTCCTAAAATAATCATTGCAGAAACAATGTATCCAATCTTACGTTTTCTTAAGAATTGAATATTAATGTTTTGGAACCAGTTTTTAGAAATAGAAGTATTGAATGGTAACTTGCTGTTTTTATTAGCAGCATTGTCAATTAACATACGTGTAATAAATATCGCTGTAAATAATGATGTTGCAATACCAATCATTAATGTCAAAGCAAATCCTTTAATTGAACCTGTTCCGAAAATATATAAGATCATACCTGTTAATAAGGTTGTGATGTTTGCATCAATAATTGCTGATAAAGCTCCTTTAACACTAAATCCTTCTTCTACAGCTAATTTTAATCCTTTACCACCTCTTAAACCTTCTTTAATTCTTTCGAATATAATTACGTTTGCATCTACAGACATACCAATTGTTAAGATAATACCTGCAATACCTGGTAATGTTAATACAGCACTAAACGATGCTAAAATTCCGAAGATAAATAAGATGTTTACTAGTAATGCAATGTTTGCATAGATACCCGCTTTACCGTAGTAAAAGAACATCCATATTAATACCAATGCAATTGCTAATCCAAAAGAGTTGAAAGATTTATCAATAGATTCTTGACCTAAAGAAGGTCCAACAACACTAGATTCAATAATTCTTGCAGCAGCAGGTAATTTACCAGCTTTTAAAACGGTAGCAATATCTTGTGCTTCAGTAACAGTCATAGATCCTCCAGAAATAGAAGTTCTACCACCAGTAATTGGTTGGTTTACAGAAGGAGCAGTATACACATAATCGTCTAATACTACAGCAACAAATTTCCCAGCATTATCTGTAGTCATTTTTTCCCATTGTTTAGAACCTGTGCTATTCATGGTCATGCTTACTTCTGGTTTGTTTCCTAATTGATCAAACTCTTGAGATGCATCTAAGATAACATCACCTTCAATGGTTGCTTTATCTTTTCTGTTAGATTTTATTGCGTATAACCCAATTGTTTCTGCAGATTTATCTGCATTTGGTTGTGCTTTGTAATCCCATAAGAATTTTACATATCTTAAGTTATCTGGTAATAAAGCTCTAACGTCTTTGTTGGCTAGTAATTTATTTACCATAGCAGTATCAGATACTTTAGCATTTGCAACTAAAGAACTAATCTGTTGTTGATTTTGAGCTACGTTTGGATATAAGTACGTAAATAATGTTTTTTGAGTTGTAGTTGCTGTAGAATCTTTAGCACCTAATAAAGCATCAATATTGTCCTTTTTGATTGGCTCTTCAGTTGTTTTAGGAGTGTCTACCTTTAAAATCTCAGTAACTTTAGTGTTTGCAGAGAAGAAAAAGTTTTGTACTTCTACATTTGTGTATACTTCCCAAAACTGTAATTTTGCTGTGCTTTCTAACAATCTACTTACACGAGCAATGTCTTTAGCCCCTGGTAATTCAATTTGAATTCTACCAGAATTACCTAGACGTTGAATGTTAGGTTGCGTTACACCAAACTTGTCAATTCTACTACGTAATACTTCAAAAGCAGTATTTATAGAATTGTCAATTTCTGTTTGAATGATTGGCTTTATTTCAGCGTTTGTCTTATTAAAGTTGATTCCTTTTTCGGCTAAGTTTTTAGTTCCGAAAATAGAAGGATCACTTAAGTTGATTCCGTTCGCTCCTTTTTCAAATTCAATAAAGAATAAGTTTAAGTACGTATCAGAGCTGTTTTTTAAGGCAGCATCTGCAGCAACTAAAGCGTTCGTAAATGCTGGATTTTTAGATTCATTAGATAATCCTTTTAAGATATCTTTTACAGAAACTTGTAATACAGCGTTAATACCTCCTTTTAAATCAAGACCAAGATTCATCTCTTTGTCTTTAATATCGTTATAGCTATATTCAGCAAAACCTAAATTAATAGTTTTAGCATTTCCTATACTATCTAAATATCTTTTTTCAAAATCTGCTAGTGCTTTACCGTCATTATCGGTAACTTTTGCCTTAGCGTAGGCTTTTGCATCATCCTCTACATTCCCTGCGAAATATGTAAATGATAGTTGGTATAAACTTACTATTCCAAAAAGAATAGCGAATAATCTAATCAGTCCTTTGTTTTGCATCTTCTCTATAATTTTTAATCAACTTCTTTGTAAAAAACGTGCAAATATAGTATTTCAATAAAGAGTAACCAATTGTTTTGTCATATTTGTACACAAGGAATCTTGTTTTTCAAACCTTTAAAATAAATCTCCGTTTTTAAATCCCTTTTTTTTATATATTTACTAGCCTAAAAAGGTAAGTTAATTAATCAAAATAGTTAAGAATGGCTCATCAATCAGATATAGAAATTGCACAAGCTAAAAAATTAGTGCACATCAAAGAAATTGCTGCAAAATTAAATATAGAAGAAGATACTATGGAAATGTATGGGAAATACAAAGCCAAGTTGCCTTTAGATTTAATTGATGAGAATAAGATAAAAAAGAACAATTTAGTGTTGGTTACTGCTTTAACCCCAACGCCAGCAGGAGAGGGAAAGACCACTGTTTCTATTGGTTTAACTGAAGGGTTAAATAAGATAGGGAAACAAGCAACTGTAGTTTTAAGAGAGCCTTCTCTAGGGCCTGTATTTGGAATTAAAGGAGGAGCAGCAGGTGGTGGTTATTCACAAGTTGTGCCGATGGAAGATATTAATTTACATTTTACGGGCGATTTTAATGCCGTAGAGAAAGCGAATAACTTATTGTCTGCTTTGATAGATAATAATTTACAAAGCAGCGTAGGTAATTTAAATATTGATCCGCGTACTATTTTATGGAAACGTGTAATTGATATGAATGATAGAGCGTTGCGTGATATTACAATCGGTTTAGGAGGAACGGCAAACGGAGTTCCTAGACAAGATGGATTCAATATTACACCCGCATCAGAAGTAATGGCGATACTTTGTATGGCAACAGATTTTGAAAATTTAAAGAAACGCTTAGGAGATATTTTTATTGGTTTTACATTTGATAAGAAACCAGTTTTTGCGCGTGATTTAAAAGCAGAAAACGCGATGACAATTTTACTAAAAGATGCCATCAAGCCAAACTTAGTACAGACATTAGAGGAAAATCCTGCTATTATTCACGGTGGTCCTTTTGCAAATATCGCACAAGGAACAAATACAATTTTAGCAACTAAAATGGGATTGTCATTGTCTAATTACGTGGTAACTGAAGCCGGTTTTGGTGCAGATCTAGGCGCTGAAAAATTCTTAAATATTAAATCCGCTTTCGCGGGATTAAACCCTAAATGTGTTGTTCTTGTCGCAACAATTAGAGCGTTACGTCATCATGGAGGCGCAAAGCCAGAGGAATACAACACGCCAAGTTTAGAGAAAGTGACAGCCGGGTTTAAGAATCTTGAAAAGCATATCGAAAATATTCGTAAGTTTAATATTGAGCCAGTAGTAGCTATCAATTCTTTTATTTCAGATTCTGATGAAGAGGTGCAATTTGTAATAAATACATGTGCCGCTTTAGGAGTGGAAGCTGTTTTGTCTGAAGGATGGGCTAAAGGAGGAGAGGGAACAAGGAAACTAGCAAAAGCAGTTGTAAATGTGGTTGAAAACAAAGCAACACAGTTTAAGCCTTTATACGATTGGAAAAGTCCTGTGAAAGATAAAATTGAAATAATTGCCAAAGAAATTTACGGAGCAGACAACGTCGAATACAGTAAAAAAGCACAGTTAAATTTACGTAGAATAGATCGTTTAGGGTTTAATGATTTTGCAATTTGTATGGCAAAAACGCAAAAATCTTTTTCAGATGATGATAAATTAATTGGTAGACCAACAGGTTTTACAGTTACTGTAAGAGAAATAGAAATTGCTGCCGGAGCACAATTTATCATTCCTGTTTTAGGGAAAATGATGCGCATGCCAGGTTTACCTGCTAGGCCAGCTTCTGAAGGAATGACTATTGATAACAATGGTGTTATTTCTGGATTGTCGTAGTTTTTGAAAAAAATAATAACATAAAAAACCAGCCAATTGGCTGGTTTTTTATGTTATGTAAAAGGTAGAATTACAATTCTAACAATCCATTTGTAGCTTTTACTCCTTGAGCAGAATCTTGCATTTGTGCTTTTTCTTCAGCACTCAATTCAATTTCAACAATACGTTCAATACCGTTTTTCCCTAATACAACAGGAACTCCGATACACAAATCGTTTAATCCATATTCTCCTTCTAATAGAACAGAACAAGGAAATATTTTCTTTTGATCACATGCAATCGCTTGCACCAATCCAGAAACTGCAGCACCTGGTGCATACCAAGCAGAAGTTCCTAATAATCCAGTTAATGTAGCTCCACCAACTTTAGTATCTTGTAAAACTTGATCTAATCTTTCTTTAGAAATAAACTGAGAAACAGGAACTGAATTTCGTGTCGCTAAACGTGTTAAAGGAACCATTCCTTTGTCTGAGTGACCACCAATTACCATTCCGTCAACATCAGAAATAGGTGCTTCTAATGCTTCTGCTAATCTATATTTGAAACGTGCAGAATCTAAAGCTCCACCCATTCCAATAATTCTATTTCTAGGCAATCCAGTTGTTTTGTGAACTAAATACGTCATTGTGTCCATTGGGTTAGAAACAACAATGATTATTGTGTTGGGAGAATGTTCAATTAAGCTAGAAGAAACCATTTTCACGATTCCAGCATTAATTCCGATTAATTCTTCACGAGTCATTCCAGGTTTTCTTGGAATTCCAGAAGTGATAACACAGATATCAGAATCTGCTGTTTTAGAATAATCACTAGTAGTACCTGTAATTTTTGTATCAAACCCGTTTAATGAAGCTGTTTGCATTAAATCCATTGCTTTTCCTTCCGCAAATCCTTCTTTAATGTCAAGAATTACAACTTCTGATGCGAAGTTTTTAATGGCGATATACTCTGCACAACTTGCACCTACTGCACCTGCTCCTACAACTGTTACTTTCATGTTATTTTTATTTTGTGTTGAATAAATTTTGTGCTGCAAAAGTACTATAAATTATTGAAAACTAAGAGTCAAGTAAATTAAAAAAGGCTGCGAAATTCGCAGCCTCTTTATAAAATCATTCTAGTTGGAGATTATCTAAAGCTAATGGCAACTCCTGCGCTAACAGTATTGTATTCTTGTAACGTATAGTCTGCGAAAATTTTAAAGAAACCTAAACTAATTCTAGCCCCTAAGGTTGTTTTAACACCACTTGCGTCAAATTCCATGTTAGGGGGTGTTAGGGTTTCTGAATAGGCATATGACTGCTCTCCTTCGTTGTAAGTGAATTCACCTTCGTAGGTGCCCGACATTTTAAATTTTGAAGTACCACCACTATAACCTATGCCTCCATAAACATTAATAAAAGGAAAGTTTAAAGAAGCAATTACTTGAGCTGTATATGAACGTAATTCAAAATTTGCAGAAGCATTTGTTATTTGTAAAGGATCTCCAGGATTAGAATTTGGAAAATCATAATTAACATCCATAGAGGTATAAGCTGCCAATAAAGAAACATGTAAAGGGAGCTTGTCTAATGGGCCAAACCAACTTGTGATTTCTTTTTTTATCCCTAGTCCTAACATTTCGTCTCCTAGGTTAGTTTTAGGAAAGAAACGAACCATCGCTTCTATTTTAAAAGGTAAACCAATGTTTAGTTGAGCAACTGGAGCGGGTACAGCATTTAAAGGGAAGTCTTCGGTGGCTCCTCCAGGAGTTTCGAAATTTGCTGTAACAGTTCTAGATTGACCGTTTGCAGGTAAGCTTGGGTCATTAATTGTTACCGTTTTTGTTACTGTGAAAATTGTTGGTGTATTTGGTCCAGCAAAAGTTGATGCATTAGACTTTGATGAGGTAACTGAAGTTAGGCCCAAAGCAGAAATAGAAAATAGTTCTTTTTCAGTTGGAACCATTGCTGCACTTAAGCCAATAGTTAAATCAAAGCCAAATTTTTTATGAACCTTTGCGGTATGATACCAGCCATTATTCATTCCGTAAATAAGGCCTTCCATAGCTGGGGTGAAATATGCTTTCATTAGTTTGTTTGTGTCACTTGAATTTGCAAGTAAAATATTTTCAAAACCGTCTTGTGCTTTCGTAGAAAAAGTGAAGGTAAACACACAGATAAAAATTAAGATACTCTTTTTCATAGTTGTATAATTTAATATATGTTGCTTTTATTGGGGTTCTTGGTTAAGCGAATATAAGAAGATAGTTATAAACTGAAAAAACACACCAATTATGATGTGTTTTTTACTTTATTATGAGAACTGTTTTATACGTCAATATTTGCATATTTTGCATTGCGTTCTATAAAATCTCTACGAGGCGGTACTTCATCACCCATTAACATAGAGAAAACTCTATCTGCTTCTGTTGGGCTATCAATTACTATTTTACGTAATGTTCTGAATTCTGGATTCATGGTTGTGTCCCATAACTGTCCAGCGTTCATCTCTCCAAGACCTTTATAACGTTGTATGGTAACGCTTCCTCCTAGTTTTTGAGCAATCAAGTCACGTTGATTGTCATCCCAAGCGTATTCTCTTTTTTGTCCTTTTTTTACTAAGTATAATGGTGGTGTAGCAATATAAATATATCCCTGCTCAACCATTTCTCTCATATATCTAAAGAAAAAAGTTAAAATTAAGGTTGCAATATGACTACCATCTACATCGGCATCACACATAATAACTACTTTGTGATATCGAACTTTGGTTAGGTTCAGTGCTCTTGGATCTTCTTCTGTTCCGATAGAAACACCTAAAGCAGTAAACATGTTTTTGATCTCTTCGTTTTCAAAAACTTTATGCTGCATTGCTTTTTCAACATTCAATATTTTTCCACGTAAGGGTAAAATTGCTTGAAAGTTTCTATCTCTACCTTGTTTTGCTGTTCCACCTGCCGAATCTCCCTCAACTAAGAAAATCTCACATAAAGAAGGGTCGGTTTCAGAACAATCAGATAATTTACCAGGTAAACCACCAATGCTCATCACTGTTTTACGTTGCACCATTTCACGTGCTTTACGAGCTGCGTGTCTTGCTGTTGCTGCTAAAATTACTTTTTGAACGATTATTTTTGCATCATTAGGGTTTTCTTCTAAGTAATCAGTTAACATTTCTGAAACTGCCTGACTTACCGCAGATGTTACATCTCTGTTTCCTAATTTTGTTTTAGTTTGCCCTTCAAATTGTGGTTCTGCAACTTTTACAGAAATAATAGCTGTCAATCCTTCACGGAAATCATCACCAGCAATTTCAAATTTTACATTTTTTAATAACCCAGAAGTTTCTGCGTATTTTTTTAAGGTTCCAGTTAATCCTCTACGGAAACCAGATAAATGTGTTCCTCCTTCATGAGTGTTGATATTATTTACATATGAATGTAAATTTTCTGAGTATGAAGTATTGTATACCATTGCTACTTCAACCGGAATCCCGTTTTTCTCACCTTCCATAGAAATGATATTCGCAGTCAATTGCTCACGAGTGCTATCTAAATATCTAATGAATTCTGGTAGGCCTTCTGTGCTTGTGAAAGTTTCAGTATCATGGTTTCCTTCGTCGTTCGTTGTGCGTTTATCAGTTAAAGTAATTGTAATTCCTTTATTTAAGTATGATAATTCACGTAAACGTGCAGCTAAAGTATCGTAGTTGTATTCTGTTGTTTGTGTAAAGATTGATTTGTCTGGCAAGAACGTTACAACGGTTCCTGTGAAATCTGTTTCTCCAATAGTCTTTACTGGATATAATGCTTTTCCTTTAGAATATTCTTGTTGCCAAAGTTTACCATCTTTATGAACGGTTGCTGTTAGGTGTTCAGATAACGCATTTACACAACTTACACCCACTCCGTGTAAACCTCCAGAAACTTTATAAGAATCTTTATCAAACTTACCACCAGCACCAATTTTTGTCATTACAACTTGTAATGCAGAAACACCTTCTTTTTTATGAATTCCAACTGGAATTCCACGTCCATTATCTTTTGTTGTAACAGAGTTATCTTCGTTAATTGTAACATCAATCGTATCACAATAACCTCCCATTGCTTCATCAATAGAGTTATCTACAACTTCATATACTAAATGGTGTAAACCTCTAGTTCCAACATCTCCAATATACATTGATGGGCGCATTCTAACATGCTCCATTCCTTCTAGTGCTTGAATACTAGAAGCATCATAATTTTGTTTTTTTTCTTCGCTCATTTATTTTGAGTTAAAAATTAATATTGATTGTCACTTCGAGTGGTTTGCTGTCATACCGAGCGGAGTCGAGATAAAAGGAAACGGTATCGAGAAGTCAAAAAAAATCGCCTCGAAAAGACGAAATCTAACCTAACAAAGCTAATCAAAATTTATGTTTAACGAAAGAGGATTGACGAAATACCCGTCAAGTTACGAACATTTGTTAACTACGTAAAAACGCCTTAAATCGCTTAAAAACGCCTTTATAATTGATTTTTGGATTTTGTTTTTGGAAGTGTTTTTATAAAAAGGAAAAACCCCGCAGAAGCGAGATTTTAAATTTTAAATTCGTCTAAAAAACATGGATTTCGCCTTAATACGCGTCATCATGAACACTCATAATTGCTCTTCCAGAAGGTTCGTTCATGTTTTTGAAAGATGCATCCCATTCCAATGCGATTTTTGTACTACACGCAACACTTGGTTCTTGTGGAACACTTAACGCAGCTGTATCACTTGGGAAATGATCTTCAAAAATAGTTCTATAATAAAACTCTTCTTTGTTTTGAGGTGTTTGTATTGGAAATCTGAATTTAGCGTTTGCTAATTGTTCATCGGTTACTTCTGCATCAACAACTTCTTTTAACGTGTCAATCCAATCATAACCTACTCCGTCAGAAAATTGTTCTTTTTGTCTCCAAGCAACACTTTCTGGTAACATGTCTTCAAATGCTTTACGGATTACCCATTTTTCCATGCGTTCACCGTTAATCATTTTATCTTTTGGGTTGATGCGCATTGCAACATCTATAAATTCTTTGTCTAAAAAAGGAACTCGACCTTCAATTCCCCAAGCCATTAAACTTTTGTTTGCTCTCAAACAATCGTACATGTGTAATTTGTCTAATTTACGTACCGTTTCTTCATGAAATTCTTCTGCATTTGGCGCTTTGTGAAAGTATAAATACCCTCCAAAAATTTCATCAGCACCTTCACCAGACAACACCATCTTAACGCCCATAGATTTAATAACACGGGCCATTAAATACATTGGAGTAGAAGAACGAATCGTAGTAATGTCATACGTTTCAATGTTGTAAATAACATCTTTTATAGCATCTAACCCTTCTTGAATAGTGAATTTTATTTCGTGATGAATGGTTTTGATATGATCTGCAACTTTTTGAGCTGCGGCTAAATCAGGTGAACCTTCTAACCCAACAGAAAAAGAGTGTAATTGTGGATACCAAGCTTCTGAGGTATCATCAGATTCAATTCTTTTTTGAGCATATTTTTTAGCAATAGCAGAGATTACTGACGAATCTAATCCGCCAGAAAGTAAAACACCATAAGGAACATCAGACATTAATTGTCTGTGTACAGCTGCTTCTAACGCTTCTTTTATTTCTGCAATACTTGTTTCGTTTTCTTTTACAGCATCATATTCAGACCAATCTCTTTTATACCATTGTACCAACTCTCCATCTTTACTAGATAAATAATGTCCAGGAGGGAATAATTCTATTTTAGAACAAACACCTTCAAGCGCTTTTAATTCAGAAGCGACATAGAACGTTCCGTTTTGATCCCAACCGATATATAAAGGAATAATTCCCATATGATCACGTGCAATAAAGTATTCGTCTTTTTCTACATCGTACAGTGCGAAACCGAAAATCCCGTTCATGTCATCAATGAAATCAACCCCTTTCTTTTGATATAAAGCTAAAATAACTTCACAGTCAGAAGCTGTTTGAAAATTATATTTCCCTTCAAATTGTTGACGCAATTCTCTGTGATTGTATATTTCGCCATTGGCAGCTAAAATTAGTTTTTTGTCTTCACTAAATAATGGTTGTTGCCCAGAAGCTGGATCAACAATCGCCAAGCGCTCGTGTGTCATGATTACTTTATCATCACTATAAATACCGCTCCAGTCTGGACCACGATGTCTAATTTTTTTAGACATTTCTAATAATTGAGGCCTTAAGGTTGCTGCTTTTTCTTTTAAGTCAAACGCACATACAATTCCACACATAATCTTCTTTTTTTTGTAATTTTCATTAGATTTATGATGCAAATAAAGGAAGTTAATTGATAAATGAAAACAAAAAATACATTATTGATTTAAAAATGAAACATTTATTTCGTTATCTATTGTTATGTGTAATTGTTTTACCTGAAAAAAGTAAATATTATTATGAAATGTCACCTTTTACATTTTTTTATTAAAATATGTTTGGTCATTTAAAAATGTATGATACATTTGTAACTCAATGATGAAACAACAAAACATATGGTGGTGGAACTCTCTTAACTGATAAGTGAGAAAAAACCTATATGTATATATAACATAATTAAAAAGGCTTATCTCACGATAAGCCTTTTTTGTATTTAATAAATAAAAGATACCGAAATAAGTTCGGCACAAGATGAGAAATTCACAATTTAAAACGATTAGTTCCACTCGCATATCAGATACCGTAACTCCGGTTGGTTTGTATTTAAGATTTAGAGACAAATATGCCAATTCTTTATTATTAGAAAGTTCTGATTATCATAGTAAAGAAGAAAGTTTTTCTTTTATCTGTATAGAGCCAATACTGACAATGAAAGTAGAAAATCATCAGTTTTTTGTTTCTCAAAACGGGGAAACGATTAGTGAGCATGCAATCCATAAAAATTTTTATCAATTATTTGATAATTTCTCAAAATCTATTGATTTGGATTGTGACGCGAAACTAAAATCATTTAATGGATTGTATGGCTATACAACGTATGATAGTGTTCAGTATTTTGAAAATATTGAATTGAATGTAAAAGATGCTCCATCAAAAATTCCGCTGATGCAGTACAGTTTTTATCGATTCATTATCGCGATTAATCATTTTAATGATGAAATGACCTTGATAGAAAATGTGGAATTAGGAGCCGCATCGAGAATTTCAGAAATTGAAACAATCATTGAAGCGCAAGCTTTTAATACGCAGAAATTCGAAATAAAAGGAGAAGAAACGTCAAACTGTACCAACGAAGATTTTAAAGAATATGTAGTAAAAGCAAAAGCACACTGTAAACGTGGCGATGTTTTTCAGCTTGTGTTATCACGTCAGTTTCAACAAGAATTTAAAGGCGATGAATTTAATGTGTATAGAGCGTTGCGTTCTATAAATCCGTCCCCTTATTTATTTTATTTTGATTATGGTTCTTTTAAATTGATGGGTTCTTCACCAGAAGCGCAAATTAAAATCAATGGAGGAAAAGCGATCATCAATCCAATTGCAGGAACCTTTAGAAGAACAGGGGACATGGCAGAGGATATTATGCTAGGAAAGCAACTTTCTGAAGACAAAAAAGAAACGGCAGAACATGTAATGTTAGTTGATTTGGCTAGAAACGATTTAAGCAAACATGCTGATAATGTAAAAGTAGAAGTGTTTAAAGAAGTGCAATATTTTAGTCATGTTATACATCTCGTTTCTACGGTAAAAGGACAAATAAAAGGAAATCCAATTGAAATAGTTGGAGATACTTTTCCCGCAGGAACTTTAAGTGGAGCGCCAAAATACAAAGCGATGCAATTAATTGATCAATACGAAAATCAATCGCGTGGGTTTTATGGAGGAGCCGTTGGAATTATCGGTTTAGACGGTTCCGTGAATTTAGCCATTGCAATCCGTTCTTTTGTGAGTAAAAATAACGTATTGTATTATCAGGCTGGAGCAGGGATTGTAATCCATTCTGATGAAGAAAAAGAATTACAAGAAGTAAATAATAAATTAGCAGCGTTGAAAAAAGCGTTGACTTTAGCAGAGAATATATAAACTAGCAATATGCTCTATGCGATAGGCTTTAAGCTTATTGCCTGTAGCCTAAAGCTTATAGCTTAAAACAATGAACATATTAATATTAGATAATTACGATTCGTTTACTTATAATTTGGTGCATATGGTAGAAGATATTACCGGAAAAGTGCCAGATGTTTTTAGAAATGATGAAATTGCTATAGAAGCCATAGAGAGGTATGATGTAATTATTCTGTCTCCGGGGCCTGGAATTCCAGATGAAGCAGGAATCTTAAAAGAGGTAGTTGCTGCCTATGCAGGTAGAATACCAATTTTTGGAGTTTGTTTAGGATTGCAAGCAATTATAGAGGTTTTTGGTGGGCAGATTGAAAACATGGGAGAAGTATTTCATGGAGTCGCAACAGAAATGGAGGTTATAGAAAAAGAAGCTACTATTTTTAAAGGGATTCCACAAAAATTTGAAGCAGCAAGATATCATTCTTGGATAGCCTCAAAAGAAAACTTCCCTAAAACAATTGCAATTACAGCTATTGATGAAGATGGTGGAATACAGGCAATTCAGCATACAGAATTTACTATTTCTGCAGTTCAGTTTCATCCAGAATCAATATTAACAGAAGTAGGCGAGCAAATTGTTCGAAACTTTTTAGAGAGTGTACAAAAATAAAATATCTCCTCGAGCATTGCAGAAATGAAAATATATTTTCATTGAAAGTAATGAATGCAGTTTATCGAGAGGTTGTATTTAGGTCTCGACTGCGCTCGACCTGACAAACAAAAACAGATTCCTGCCTATGCAGGAATGACAAACAGATGAAACAAATACTAAACGATTTATATCAGCAAAAAAAGTTATCAAAAGCGCAGGCTAAAGCCATTTTGATAAACATTGCAGCAGAGAAATACAATGAGGCACATCTAGCGTCATTTATGACGGTATTTATGATGCGTCCAATTACTGTTGAAGAACTGTCTGGTTTTAGAGATGCGTTAAAAGAATTGGCGATTAAAGTAGACTTATCTGAGTATAATACCATTGATATTGTAGGAACAGGAGGAGACGGGAAAGATACGTTCAATATTTCTACACTAACCTCTTTTATTGTTGCTGGAACGGGACAAAAAGTAGCAAAACATGGAAATTACTCTGTGTCTTCACAATCTGGTTCTTCAGATATGCTAGCCAGTTTCGGGTATGAGTTCACCAATGATGAACGTGTTTTGAAACAGCAATTAGAAGCAGCAAATATTTGCTTTTTACATGCGCCAAAATTTCATCCAGCAATGAAAGCTGTTGGACCAACTAGAAAAGCATTGAAATTAAAAACGTTTTTTAATATGTTAGGGCCATTGGTAAACCCAAGTTCTCCCCAAAATCAATTATTGGGAACTTTTAATTTAGAAGTAGCGCGTTTGTATAATTATATTTTACAAGAAGAAGGGACGAACTACGGAATTGTACACGCAGTAGATGGTTACGACGAAATCTCTTTAACAGGAGCGTTTAAAATCTTTACAAAACAGGGAGAGCAATTGATTACTCCAGAAGAGTTAGGGTTTAAAAACGTAGCACAATCTGATATTTTTGGAGGAAGTTCTGTTGCAGATGCAGCCAATATATTTAAAAATATTATTGAAGGTAAAGGAACAGAAGCGCAAAATAATGTAGTGTTAACAAATGCTGCTTTTGCACTGAAAATTGTTGATGAGAATAGATCTTTTCAAGATACATTTGCAGAAGCAAAAGACTCGCTCTTAGGATTGAAAGCAAAACAAAGTTTAATGAAATTAGTAAATTAAGAGAATTGTCCCCTCGATCTGATAAAATGAAAAAAAAGAATAAAAATTTAATTTCAATCATTCCAGCATTTTTGTTAATGGGAGTTGCAATTGGTATTCAAACACAAAGTGTAATTAAAAATTCTGTAATTGGACTAATTGTAGGAATAATAGTTTACTTTTTCTTGAAGAGCAGAAATAAAAAAATAAATAATAAGTAATAAAAGTTCTCGATACAATTTTCTCCTAAAATCGAAAATCACTAGAACAGACAATCATGTTGTCACATTGAGTGAATTTGTAAAGAATAAATTTGTATCGAGATAATATTAAAAATAGAAATGACGATACTAGAAAAAATAATTGCATTTAAAAAAAAGGAAATAGCTAAGATAAAGACAGAAGTTTCTGTAAAAAAATTAGTAGAAAGTCCAAATTTTAAGAGACAGCCGCTTTCATTGAGAAAATCTTTGCTAGAGGTTGGTTCAACAGGAATTATTGCAGAGTTTAAAAGACAATCTCCTTCTAAAGGAATTATTAATGATACCGCACTAATTACCGATGTTACAAATGGATATTTGGATGCAAATGTAGCTGCACAGTCTATCTTAACGGATACTTCATTTTTTGGAGGAACGATGGCAGATTTAATGGAAGCAAGAGTTGTAAATCAAATCAAGCCAATCTTGCGTAAAGATTTTATTGTTGATGGTTTTCAGATTGTAGAAGCAAAGGCAATTGGTGCTGATGTAATTTTATTAATTGCAGCGTGTTTGACAAAACAAGAATTGAAAAATTATGGTCAGTTAGCTGCCGATTTAGGATTGGAAGTAGTGTATGAAGTACATACTCAAGAAGATTTAGATAAGATTGAATTATCAAATAAAATCATCGGAATTAACAATAGAAACCTGAATACGTTTGAAGTCGATCTAGAGAATTCTATTACATTGGCAAATCAGATTCCTGATACATGTGTGAAAATTTCTGAAAGCGGAATTTCAGATCCAAAAATTATTACAGGTTTAAAAGAATATGGTTTTCATGGATTCTTGATTGGAGAAAACTTCATGAAAGAAGAAGATCCAGGAATTGCTTGTCAAGAGTTTATTAGTCAAATACGATAAATAATGTCAGTTCGAGTGAGTTTTGAGGAACGAAAAAGTTGTATCGAGAACAAATGATGCTTCTCGATACAATTTTCTCTAAAAGTCGAAAATTACTCGAAGTGACAAAAAAATAAGAAGATGAAGTTAAAAGTTTGCGGAATGAAATATATAGATAATATCCAAGCAGTTGCAGTATTGCAACCAGATTACTTGGGCTTTATTTTCTATGATAAATCGAAACGTAATTTTGATGGAATTATTCCAGAACTATCAGCATCGATTAAAAAAACAGGTGTTTTTGTCAATGCGAGTATTGATGAGGTTGTCAATAAAATCAATCAATATGATTTACAAGCTGTACAGTTGCATGGCGATGAATCCGTAGCATATATTAAAGAGTTAAAAGATCAGTTCGAGCACACTCGAGAACTAGAGGTCATTAAGGTATTCGGAATTAAAGAGTCTTTCAATTTCAATATTTTAAAACCCTATGAAAGTGTTGTCGATTATTTTTTGTTTGATACCAAAGGAAAAGAAAGAGGAGGGAATGGAGTTGCTTTTGATTGGAAAGTTCTACGTGATTATCCTTTTTCAAAACCATTTTTTTTAAGTGGAGGAATTGGATTAGAGAATACTGACAACATTCTGTCATTCCTGCGTAGGCAGGAATCTAATTATTGTTATGCTTTAGATGTAAATAGTAAGTTTGAAGTAGAAGCAGGTTTAAAATCAGTAGAAAAGATAAAAGAGTTTAAAGAAAACGTTATTACGAACAAGGTGAAGTAATCTATTTATTACCTAAGAGATTGCTTGTTCCTTACAATGACAGAATATTATAAAAAATGAAATCAAAATTTCAACCAACTAAAGAAGGGTATTACGGTCAATTCGGGGGCGCATTTATTCCCGAATTATTATATCCAAACGTTAAAGAATTAGAAGATAATTATTTAACAATTCTAGAATCTGAAGGGTTTCAAAAAGAATATAAAGACTTGTTGCAACATTATGTTGGTAGACCCAGTCCGTTGTATTTGGCAAAACGCTTGTCAGAAAAATATGGAGCAACTATTTATTTAAAACGAGAAGATTTAAATCATACAGGAGCTCATAAAGTAAATAATACCATTGGTCAGATTTTGGTTGCTAAACATTTAGGGAAAACAAAAATCATCGCAGAAACAGGTGCTGGGCAACATGGAGTTGCAACGGCAACAGTTTGTGCATTAATGAATTTAGAATGTGTGGTGTTTATGGGAGAAACGGACATCAAACGTCAAGCACCAAATGTAGCACGAATGAAAATGTTAGGCGCAACAGTGATTCCTGCAACGAGTGGAAGTAAAACATTAAAAGATGCTACAAATGAAGCAATAAGGTATTGGATTCAAAACCCAGAAGCCTATTATTTAATTGGTTCAGTTGTTGGCCCGCATCCTTATCCAGATATGGTAGCGCGCTTACAAGCGGTGATTTCTGAAGAAATGAAAGTGCAGTTAAAAGTACAAACAGGAAAAGAAAATCCAGATACAATTATTGCCTGTGTTGGTGGAGGTTCTAATGCAGCAGGTGCTTTTTATCATTACTTAGATGATGATGAAGTAGAGCTAATCGCTGTTGAAGCTGCTGGTTTAGGTGTGAATTCTGGAGAAAGTGCTGCTACTTCTCAATTAGGAGATGTTGGAGTAATCCATGGAAGTAAAACGATTTTAATGCAAGATGAATATGGTCAAATTGTGGAGCCTTATTCAATTTCAGCGGGATTGGATTATCCAGGAGTTGGACCGTTACACGCCTATTTACATGAAACAAAACGCGCTAAATTTATGAATGCTACAGATCAAGAAGCATTAGATGCAGCTTTTGAATTGACAAAAATTGAAGGAATTATTCCGGCGTTAGAAAGTGCACATGCATTGGCTGTTTTACCTAAAATGAAGTTAAAGAAAGAGCAAGTTATCGTTGTAAATTTATCAGGTAGAGGAGATAAAGATTTAGAAACGTATATCAATCATTTAGAGAAGTAGAAATAATTATCGACTGCGCTCGAACTGACACATAAAAAAATGAAAAAACTACATCAATTATTTCAAGACAACCAAAATCTATTATCGATTTTTTTTACGGCGGGTTTTCCAAAATTGAATGATACACAGACTATTATTTCTGAGCTGAGTAAAAGCAATGTAGATTTTATAGAGGTTGGTTTGCCGTATTCAGATCCGTTGGCAGATGGACCAACGATTCAAGATAGCAGCCAAGTTGCTTTACAAAACGGAATGAATTTAGACATCGTTTTTGAGCAATTAAAAGCAATCAAAGAAACCAATTCGACACCGTTAGTGTTGATGGGCTATTTAAATCAACTATTGAAATATGGCGAAGATAAATTTTGTCAAGCGTGTGTAGATTGTGGAATAGAAACATTAATTCTTCCAGATTTACCAATGATAGAATATGAAAATCATTATCAGCAATTGTTTAAAAAATATGGACTGACAAATGTATTTTTAATAACACCACATACATCAAATGAACGAATTCTGAAAATTGATTCCTTAACGGAAGCCTTTATTTATGTTGTTGCTTCAGCTTCTATTACTGGAGCAAAAGGAGAGATTTCTAATCAGCAAATAGGGTATTTTAAACGCATAAAAGCAATGGGGTTAAAAAATAATTTGATTGTTGGTTTTGGTATTTCAGATAAAGAAACTTTCGATACAGCTTGTCAATATGCAGATGGAGCTATTATTGGTTCGGCATTTATTAAACATTTAGCTAATAATGGTATTGGTAAAATTAAGGACTTTATCAAACCAATAATTTCTTAAATAAAAAAAGCGAAACTTTTAAGTTTTGCTTTTTTTATGCTATTGTTTCTTGTTAGTTAACACTGATTAATTTCACATCAAAAAGAAGAACTTTACCTGGCGGAATAGATCCGTTAAAATTGCCTAAATTCTCATAAGCTAATTTAGAAGGAATAATAAAAGTAGCTTCCCCTCCTTCTTTAAGATATTTAAGACCTTCTTTAAATCCAAGAATCAAACTTTCCATTTCTAATTCAACTCCAGCAGTTTCTGTTTCTTGAAAAATAGTGTTATCTAAAAAATAGCCTTTATAATAAACTTGAACTATAGATGAATCATCTGGTGTATTTCCAACTCCTTCATTTGTAATTATATAATATAAACCAGAACTGCTTTTTTCTGGATTTAAATTATTGATAGAGATATAATCTTGTATTTCAGTTTCATTTAAAGCGCTATAATCAAAAATAGTGTCTTCTATGGCCGATTCTGAAGAAGAACAGGAAGTAAAAAGAAGTATTGAAAAAAACAGATATAAATATGATTTCATATTAGTCTAGTTAACACTGATCAACCTTATGTCAAAAATTAATACGGCTCCACCAGGAATACTTCCTCTTCCAGAATCCCCATAACCAAGGTTAGAGGGCACTAATAAGATTCCGTCTCCACCTTCTTTAAAATAAGTGATTCCTTCTGTCCACCCTTTTATAACTTGATGTAACCCAAAAGAAATTCCGTTTGTGCTTTGGTCAAAAACACCTCCGTCTAAAAAATATCCTTTATAAGCAACAGTAACATTTGAGCTGCTTGTTGGCCTTGCACCAGTTCCTAGATTGTTTATTACATAGTACAACCCTGAATCACTTCTTTGAGCGTTTAGGTTGTTGTCTGCAATATATTTAATAATATCTGCTTCTGTTTGTGGAGTGAAATTAGAATCATCATCGTTTGAACAAGAGGTAAATAAAATGATGCAAAGTAAAAATATTGATTGTTTCATGATTTGTTTTTTGTGAATAATTTGGCGAATATAACGTAAAAGTTTCACTAATAAACCTTCTCACCATTTACATACGTGCCAATTACTTTGGTGTTTGGAATTTTAGCACCTTCAACTTCCATGATGTTTTGGTTAAGGATTACAAAATCAGCAAATTTACCAACTTCAATACTCCCTTTTTCGTTTTCTTCAAAATTAGAATGTGCAGCCCAAATAGTCATTCCTTTTAAGGTTTGTTCTCTCGTTAACGCGTTTTCCATTTGAAAACCACCTTCTGGATAATTATCTGTGTCTTTTCGAATTGCAGCTGCGTAAAAAGTTAAAAACGGACTAACTCTTTCTACAGGGAAATCAGTTCCTAAGGCAATTTTTCCGTACTTATTTAATAAATCTTTATAAGCATAGGCTCCTTTCATACGTTCTGTCCCAACTCTGTCTTTTGCCCAATACATATCTGAAGTTGCATGTGTTGGTTGTATTGAAGGAACAATATTATCAAACAAATCAAAATCTTCTGGAGAAACAATTTGTGCATGTTCAATTCTCCAACGTCTATCTTTTTGTCCTTTTAAAGCTGTTTTATAGGTTTTTAAAATATGTGTATTTGCAGAATCACCAATAGCATGTGTATTCATTTGAAAGCTAGATTTTGCAATTTGTGCAGCAATTTCTGTATATCTCTTTGGTTCAAAAATCATGGTTCCAAAATGATTGTCTCTATCGCTATATGAATTTCTCATTGCTGCTCCACGAGAACCTAAAGCGCCATCTCCATATACTTTAAATGAACGGACATTCAATCTGTCGGTTTTAATAATTCCTTTTCCTAAGTAGTAATCAAGATTTTTTTGACTTACAGAAACCATTGCATACACCCTCATTTTTAAATCGCCAGATTTTTGTAAACTATCCATTAACTCGATAGCACTTCTACTAAGTCCGGCATCATCAACAGTTGTAAGACCTAAGCTAAATGATCGTTTTTGCGCATCTAACAGTCCTTGAATTTCTTCTTTTCTTGAGGTGCTTGGAGTTTTAACATATTGCATTGCTGCATCAATTAATACACCAGTTGATTTTCCGTTTTTCTGAATAAATTCTCCACCAGAGATGTTTTTAGGGAATTTTGTACTTGAGATTCCAGAGTACTTTAAAGCGGCTTCATTTACCAATAAAGCATGTCCGTCAACTCTACGAATCGCTACAGGTGTGTTCGGAAATAGCTTGTCTAATTTCTCTTTTGTAGGAAAAATTTTCACCTCCCAATCATTTTGATCCCAACCACGTCCCGTAATATAATCGGTGTTTTTCTCTTTTTTAAAAGCGACTAATTTCTCTAAGATTTCGTCATAACTTTTTGTACCTCTTAAGTCTATTTTTTGAAGACTTAAACCCAGTCCGAAGAAATGACAATGTGCATCAATTAATCCTGGTACAATTGTTTGGTTTTTTGCGTCAATAGTTTTTAGGGTTGCGTAGTTAGATTGAATTTCAACGTTACTACCAACAGCAATAAATTTACCGTCTTTAATGGCAAAACTTTCAGCCTTGTCAAAAGTAGTATTTACAGTGTATGCATTTGCATTGATTACAATTAAATCTGCTTTTTCTTGTTGTTGACAAGAGAAAAAAAGAAAAGAGATGCTTAAAGAATAAATTAATTTTTTCATTTTTTATTTATTTTTTTATAGATGAACCAAGGCCAAAGAATAAATAAAATCTGAACAATAATTCTAATATATGCTGCCAATTTAGAACCGATAGCAGGGCTTTCTTTAAAAGCATCCCAAATATGGATAGGCATAAACAATACCATTAAAAGTACAATTCCATATGCAGATTTTTTTGAAAACTTTTTGATTAATAACCCAATTCCTAATACGAGTTCTATGATTCCAGAAATATAATTCACGAGTAATTCGGGTAATAAATCAGGAATAAAACCATTGTAAAATTCAGGTTTGTAGAAATGATTAGCTCCTCCATATATAAGAAAAACAGCTAAAAGTATTTTTAAAAAATTAAATAGATATTTCATGTTATTATTGTTTAACTGAATCAGGGTTTTCTAAATACTTGTCCATTAAATAAATCATGCTTGCCATAGAGGCGCTTCCTAATTCTAGCTCTCTTTTGTTTACTTTATCAAAAGTATCAGTTGCAGCATGGTGATAATCAAAGTACCGTTGTGAATCTGGTCTGTAACCAACCAATGTTGTTTCTTCTGCTTTTAATGGGCTAATATCTGCGCCGCTTCCTCCTTTTGTAATATCATGCAATCCGTAAGGAGCTAATAATTTTTTCCAGCTTTCTAAAAGTTTCGTATTTCCAGAATTAGCATCAATTGTAAAACCTCTTGGAGTATGACCACCGGCATCAGATTCTAACCCTCCTAAATGGTTTTCGTTTGTCAACTTTACAGCATTTGCGTAGGCTGTTGCGCCACCGCCACCTTGCTCTTCATCCATAAAGAAAACAACTCTAATCGTGTTTTTAGGTTTGATGTTGTTAATTTTAAAAATATGTAAAACTTCTAGTGCTTGCACAATTCCTGTTCCATCATCATGAGCTCCATCTCCTAAATCCCAAGAGTCTAAATGACCACCAACAACAATTACTTTTTCTGGATTTTCAGAGCCTTTAATTTCTCCTATTACATTAAATGATTTTTCTTTTGGTAAATTTTTAGAAGTTTGTCTTAGGTATACTTTTAAGTGGGGATCTGCTTTTAAACTCTTACTTAAATTTTCAGCAGCTAACGTGCTTATTGCAGCTCCAGGGATGTATTCATTTTCTGGAATATCGCCATAACGCATGGTTCCTGTATGTGGATAATTATCAATATTGTTTGTCATAGAACGAACAATTACAGCCAAAGCACCAAATTTACCAACTGTTGCAGCTCCACTTCCTCTTTGGTCTACACAGCCTCCGTATGCTCTAAAAGTATTTATAATAGTATTGTCAAAAGGCCTGTTGTAAAAGATGATTTTCCCGTTGGCTTTATCTCCTAAAGCTTCAGCTTCTTTTAAGCTAAAGACTTCAATCACTTCTGCGAAAACTCCTTTATTAGGTGTTCCGATAGCCCCTCCTAAAGCACAAACTGCTAGGTCAACTTTTTTCCCGTTAGAAACATAATAAGCAACTTCTTTTTCTCCACGAACCCAATGAGGAACAATTGCAGACTGTAACCAAACTGAATCTAAGCCAGCTTCTTTCATTACACGTTCTCCCCATTTTACCGCCAAAGCAGCTTCTGGAGATCCAGATAATCTTCCGCCAACGTTTGAGGTTAAATCTCTAAGCCATTCATAGGATTTACCATGCAATAATGCACTATCAAATATTTTTTTGATGTTGGCTTCATCTGTTTTTTCCTCTGAGGTTAATTCAGTAGAAGTTGTTTTAGAATCTTTTGTTTCATTACATGCAATTAAAAGAATTGCAAAAACAAATAGTACGGATAGTTTTTTCATTGAGTGTCGTTTTATAAAGGTGATAAAGCTACATAAAATGGATGAATAAAAGAAAGGCTATTTATTGAGATAGCCTTTCTTTTATTTTGATACGATGTTTTAAGAGCTGCTGAAACAAATTCAGCATACCGATGCGCTCATTAAAAATCAAATTTATAGCTGACTCCACCTAAAATTTGAAATCCTTGAACAGTAAAGTTCCTGAAACGTTGGTAATCTGAATTTAAAACATTGTTCATTTTTACAAAAGCGGTAAATTTATCGTTAAAATGATAACCCCCATTTAGGTTCAGATCTACAAAAGGCTTTAATGTAACTATTTTGCTTGGCGTAGAAGGATAAACACCACTATATTTAATGTCTCTTTTACCGGAAACAAAGAAAATATTTGAGCTAGCATACCATTTGTTTCTTTTGTATTTGGCAAAAGCCTCTCCTGTAATTTGAGGTAAATTCCAAGGTCTTATTTGTCTTTTCATGGTGTACGAATTAAACGCCCCATTTGCTCCAAATACGAAGTTTCTATTAACATCTACAGTGAACTCTCCCGAGATTGAAAGTGTTCTAACATCATCGTATATATAAGAAAATGAATTCCCATATTCATAGCCTTTTAAAGGGATCGAATTTGCCATATTAGTACTTCCATCAGATTTTGAATTGTTCCTTATAAATAAGGCTTTGTCCTCTTCGTCACTATAGCTTGCTTTTATATCATAACTCACATCTGAAGAGAGCTTACCATTAAAACCTCCAAAGAAATTGTATTTCATATTGGTTTGTGTAATGTATTGTGTTGGAGATAGATATGGGTTTTCAGAAGCGAAATTTTTATACGTGTTTGTTTTTAAATCTCCGTTTGCACCGATATATAAATTCACGTAATTGGCAACTAAAGGGTAGTGTATATTTACATCTGGATAGATATAAAGCTGACTTATTTTATGTTCTAAATCTGAAGTGAAATAGATTTTTGCACCTAAATTGAAGGTGAAATTACGGTGCTCAAAATTATATTTTGGTAAAACACCAGCGGTAAAGAAGCTGTGCTCTAATTTTGTTGTAGAACTGTATGATTGTCCAAACTCTCCGTTTACATAATCTATGGAAGTATCTAAAATTAAGTCGTTAAATTCACTCCCAATTCTTTTTAACGGAATTTGAAATTGAGGATTCATAGTGAAACGTAATTCTTGACTAGACAACCCATCAGAAAAGAAAGATAAATTCATTGTACTAGAGTTCATGTAAAAATCTTCGAAAATAAGTTCTCCTTCAATATCAAAGCTGGTGTAAGATTGCTCTTCGCTAATTGGCGTTATTGTTGTTGGTGTGAAAATGGTTGCGCTAGGTAGTCCATACCAATTATAGGTGTTCTTTTCAAAATCAGCACCAATTTTCCAAGTAAAACTAGACTCTTCTTGTTTGTAAAATGCGCCAAAATTTAGGTTAGAGAAATTACTATTTAACAGAGTATCATCAATACTGTTTTCTGAGGATATATAGTTGGCAGATACACCAAAATCATTTTCAAAACGAGTAGCATGATGTAAGAATAGTTCTATAAAAGGAGTGGTATTATTTCCGAACCCTGTAGCCAAATAATTTTTATACAAACGCTCTTTAACTCCCATGTTAATTCCTTTGGCAACTCCACTTTTGGGAATAAATGTTGAGGCAACAGGAGCAGAGAATATTTGATATTTTAATTGCTTCTTTTTTGATTTAGCACCTAACTGAATTTTCGGATTCTTTTTGATTTTAAAAGCATCAGAGATCGTAGGAGTATATGAAGTAACAACATTGATTACTTCCGTTTTTATAGTGTCTTTTGCTTGCTTGTTATTTTGAGAAAATACAATAGTACTTAATGTACATAAGCAAAGTGTGAATATGATTTTTCGCATTTTTAATCTCTTTTATTTGTTGTTAGGACTTACAGATTCGTTTGTTTTCGCTTCGTTTATTTTAATGTTTGACAACTCTTTTTGAGCATCTAATAGAACATCGTCAAACTGTTTAAAGTTTTTAATGATGTTTTCTAAAATGTACGTTGCTTGGTAGGCATCTTTTAAACCATAATGATTTTTAGCCATAATAATATAGCTTTTTACACCCCAGTATTTATACGTAGAATAATCAGAAATTAATGTTTGAATAATTGTATTAGACGCTTTGTATTCTTTATTCTGATTTTTAAAGTAAGCATTAAAATATAAAGCTTCTGCTTTTAGTTCTCCGTTTGCATTCTGTTCAACTTCGCTATAATATTCTTCTGCTCTAATTAAATCGTCTGTTTTAAAAGCAGAACGCGCAATAATAATTTTTGCATCAAACTCTACATTTCTATCTAGCTTGTCTTTTAGTAATACTTTTTTGGCATAGTCTACAGCTTCTTTAAATAGGTTAGCTTCATAATACCCTTTCATTAAATTACTTTGTGCAAATAAAATGTTTTGTGGGTAATTTGCTTCTTGTTCTAGTCTTATTAAAAGTGGTGTGGCGTTTATCCAATCTTCTTTTTCTAAATAGATTTGAGATAATTTGTTTAACGATTCTTCGCTGAATTCACTTTGAGATTGATCAACAACATATGTATAATACACCGCGGCTTTCTCATTTTTATTTGTTTTAGATAAAGATTGTGCCAAATAAAAATTTGCTTTTAAAGCATGTAATCCATTCGGAAAACCATTTATATATTTTGTGAAACCTTCAATAGCTTTTTCTGTGTTATTTTCTAGGAATTTATTTTCTGCAGCTTCATATGTTATATTGTCTAAATCAGCATCTGTAACTTTTACAAAGCTGATGTTCTTAACCCAAGCAGCATATAAATCTACCTGGCCTAAGTCTATATATACATTTCTGGCATTTGTAACAGCTTCTTTTGCTTCGTTTGAATTTGGATAAGAACTCACGATTTTTTTGAATTTACTTAACGCTTGTATGTTTTTAGTATCGCTGTAATACACCAATCCTTGACGTAATAATGCTTTTGGTAAATAAGAACTTCGTGTGTGTTTTGTAATTAACGTTGTGTACGTTTTATGTGCTTCTGAATTATTTTTGGCAGCAACATATGTATTTGCTAATTGAAACAAGGCATCGTCTTGTAAGCTTGTGTGTTCGTAATTAGCAATCAACTCTTTTAAGGTATTAATCTTCTTAGAATGATCACCTAAAAAACCAAAACTAATTGCTTTTTGATACACTGCATAATCAGAGCCAACACCTAAGTTATTAATTACGTTATTATAAGCAGTAATCGCATTTGCATATTTTTTTGTCACAAAATAACAATCTGCTAATCTAATGTTAGCGTCATCTAATAATGAATTGCCTTCTTCTGTTTTAGCTACAAATGCACTAAAATATTTTGCAGCATTATCATACTCTTTTAATTTAAAATAACTGTAAGCAATAGTATAATTAATGTTTTTGTATTCTTCAGTTTTGGAAGCTCCAGAAGCGTGCTTAAAACGAGTAAACCCCTCTAAAGATTTTTGAAAATTTGACAATTGAAAATCTGTTTCTGCTTTCCAATACATTGCAGAAACCTTAATCGTATTGTCTTCTGATTTTGTTGCTACTTCAAAATAAGGAACTGCTTTCTGCAATTTTTTTAAATTAAATAACTGCACGCCTCTATAGAAAGAAACCTCTTTCGTTAGTTTCTTGTTTTCTTCACTTCTTTTCTTTTCTAAATAGGTTAAGGCACCTTGGTAATCTTGCTGAAACAAATAAGAGGTAACCACCAATTGATTTATTTCTTGGTAATGTGGAGATTTAGGATATGCGATTAAAAAATCTTGTAAAACCTCAGCAACACTTTTATATGGGTTTCCTTCTTCGTAGCTTAATTTGGCATAATTTAAAAATGCATCTTCTTTGATTTTTAAATCATAATCCATTTCGCTAGCGCTTTTAAATGCGTTTAAAGCTTCAGGTTTTCTTTTTAGATATAAATAACTCTCTGCTAAATGGTAATAGGCATTTTGCGAAACATTGCTTTTGTCTCCAATAATTCTATTAAAGTTCTTTACGGCATTTTCAAAATCATTTTGTTTGTAATACGTATATCCCAGTTGATAATAATCTGTATTATTCCATTTCCCACGTTTTCCTTTATATGCTTTTAAATACGGTAAAGCTTCCGTATATTTTTTAAGATTGAAATAGCTTTCACCAATAATTTTAGAGATGTCAGAGTTGTTTTTTTGCTTTTTAGTTGCCAATAATTTTTTTCCGATTTCAATACATTTTTCAAAACGGCCATCTTTAAAACTAATATCTAATAAATAATAAGTTGCTTCATTTTTATAAGACGCTTGCTTTGCAATTTCTGTTAAATGAATTTCTGCAGTATCATAATCTGCTTGTTTGTAGGCAATAAACCCATAGTAATACCTTGAGTCATTTCCATAACGAGCAGTATTAATTAAGGGTAAGAATTTTTTTCTTGCTAATTTTAAATTCCCTGTGGTTAGTAGTGCATACCCCATTTTAAAGTTCAATTCTTGACGATTGGCAATAGATAAAAATTCGGAGTTGACTTTAGAATACCATTTCAATGCATATGAAGCGTTTTTGTTTGAGAAATAAGAATTCCCAACATTTAAAAAAGCTTTTTCTTTTTTATTGCTATTTGGATTGTTTTCAACAAAGCTCAAAACCATTTTATCTGCTTCCGTTTGATGTAGTTTAATAGCACACATTGCCGAATAGTATTCAGAATCAGATTTTAAATTTGGTGTGGTTTTATTTTGTTGTGCCACTTCTTTAAACGTTTTCTGAGCCGCAGCATATGCTTTGTTGTTATAGAGTTTAATTGCATGGTTGTATGCCGTTAAATCATTTGCATTCATTTCTGTTTGCTGAGCAGAAACAAGTGAGGGTATTAAAGTAAATATGACTAAGAAAGCGAATTTTGTTAAAAAGCGAACATTCATTTTATACTAGGATTTTAGGCTATTTGAAAACTATAACGCAGTTTTTTTTATTTTGTTTGATGTAAAATTAAAAAACGAAGTGTAGTCTATTAGACCAAAGATAAAAATTGTAGAAGATTAATCCTCTTAATATTTCTTTAAACTCACAAGAAAATGATAAATTTGTAAAAACTACTTTCTTATGGCAGATGCAATAATACATTTAGAAGAGGCAGATATTTATCAAAGAGATAATTTGGTGCTTTCTAAAGTTAATTTAAGGATTGATAAAGGCGAGTTTTTCTATCTTATTGGAAAAACAGGAAGTGGAAAAAGTAGCTTAATGAAAACGTTATACGGAGATTTATTGTTAAAAAATGGTAAAGGAGCTATTGTAGACTTTGATTTAAGAGCGTTAAAAGAAAAAGACATTCCGTTTTTAAGAAGAAAAATCGGAATCGTATTTCAAGATTTTAAATTGTTAAATGACAGAACAGTCTTTGATAATCTATTGTTTGTTTTGAAAGCTACAGGCTGGAAAGACAAAGATAAAATGACTGCTAAAATTCATGAGGTTTTAGATAAAGTGGGTATGAAAACGAAAGATTACAAAAAGCCTTTTGAGCTTTCTGGTGGAGAGCAACAGCGTATTGCAATTGCTAGAGCATTATTAAATGATCCAGAGTTAATTTTAGCAGATGAGCCAACCGGAAATTTAGATCCTAAAACCTCTTTAGAGGTAATGCAGTTGTTAAATGAAATTCACCAAAGCGGGAAATCAATTTTAATGGCAACCCATGATTATGCTTTAATTGTAAAGTTTAAACAGAAAACAATTAAGTGTGAAGGCGGAGAATTGTTCGAGGTTGTGCAACAAGCTCAGACTATTGTTTAAAAATTAGCTCTTTTATTCTTTTTGAAGATTGACTTGGGCTAAACAATGTTAGTTTCTCTTTTCGTTTTTCAATTTCAGCTTCAGAAAATTCTTCAGAAAATAAAAAGGCTGTTTTTTGCAAAATTTCTTCTTTTGTATTTGCCAACTCACACAAGCTTTCTAGCCCAGTATCAGCAATCATTTTAGAATTTGCAATTATAAACTTACCTTGATAAAGAGCGTTTAGTAATTTTAATTTTATGCCTGTTTTTTGAAAGGTTACTAACGTGTTTATATGCGCTTTCCTGAATAACAGCTCTAATTCTTTCTGCGTATTAATAGTTTCAAAATAGATGTTTTGGTGTTTGTTTATTTCTTTTATAATCGATGATTTCTCACTGCTTGCAATTACCAATTTATAAGAGCTGTCTTTATAAATAGCGATTAAAAATAATGCGGCTTTAATATTGTCGGATATTCTTAAGTCTCCATGATACAGAATAAAATCCCCTTTAGCAGAATGGTTTTCTAAGGGTTTTGCATCATGAAAAGCAGGAATGTAATTGCATTTTTTACCATATTTTGATTCGAAATACTCCTGTTCAAAAGGAGAAATTGAAAAAATGCCAGCTACCTTATTTAAAATGGCTTCATATTTCTTGAGTTTAAAAGACTCTAGTACATAGAATAATTTTTTAAAAATATTGGATTCGCTTTCAGCCAATCCTTTAAAATAATCATGTTCAATATTATGAGTTCTAATATATACTTTAGACTTGAATACGGTTTTTGTAAGAGGAAACGTCGTGTGCAGTCCTTCAAATAAAATAGGTGCGTCAATTTTTTTTAAACGATCAATCAATAATTCACTTTCTCTATTTTTAATGATGTAAGGGGTCGTAGAAAATAAGCTTTTTATGTTAGAGGATCTTTTGTAATAAAAGACTTTTTCGCAATACTTTTCTAAGGCCTTTTGTTGAGGTCTATCATATTCAAAACAATGCAAATAGATTTTAATATCTAATTGATGCAGTTCTTTTATTTTATAAAAAACATCAATTACGCCTCCGTAATTTGGTGGATATGGAATGTTAAAAGAAACAATATGAAGCGTGTTGCTATTCGGCATTTTTATATATTGAAATTAACTTTTCTTCTTCGTTTTCCCAGTTTAATATTTTCTTTGCATTGATAATTTCTTGTGAATGTTTTTGAAGAGAGAACTCTTGAATTTGTTTGGCTAATAACTTTGGGGTTCTATGAATAACAATTTCTCCAAATTTATAGGTGTCAATTATCTTTTTCATTTCCGGTAAATTAGAAACTAATACAGGAATTTCTGCATGTAAATAATCAAATATTTTATTTGGTAAAGCATATCTATAGTTTAACCCTAAGTCTTCTTCTAAAGAGATACCAATGTCAGCAAGTGGAGTTAATTTTTGCATTTCCAACGGAGATAATTTCCCTAAAAAGTACACTTTGTTCTCTTTAACTACGTCTAAAGATTGCTGTTTTAAAGATTCAAGAATATCACCAGCGCCAATAATTACTAAGAGGTGATTTTCAAGATGCCTCATGGTCTCAATCATAAGTTCTAGACCTCTTCCAATATTAACAGCTCCTTGATAGAGGATGATTTTTTTCTCGTTTGTAGAGAAAGGGAAGCTGCCTAACGTGCTTTTTTTTGTTCTTGGCAAGTTCCTTATGGTTTCAAAAGAGGTATTGTACTTGTTTGTATAATATACTGCGATAGAATTACAAACGGTATAACAGTTTTTTAAATTCGGAAGAATTTTTTTTTCTATGGCTGCCCAACTATTTTTTACTTTAGGGCGATGAACCAATTCGGGAATTTCAGTAAATAACTCATGACTATCATAAATAATTACTTTTGATTGTAGCTTGCTTACCAGGTAATTGGGTAAAAGCGTATCCAAATCATTTGAGACTAAGATGTCTTTTTTGAGAAATAGTAATTTAAAAAAAAGGCGAAGGTTGTATTCTGCATAGAACAAGAAGCCTTTATTAAAAAGCAAGCTCATTCTATGTGTTTTATACTTTCTTGAAATAGGAATGCTGGTTTTTAATTTTCTTCCGATAAGAGTAACAGCATAGTTGTTCGCAAAAAGAGTATCACAAACCTTTTCCACTCTTTGGTCAGTAGAAATATCATTAGAAACAGAAACAATAATATTTTTCAAGAAAAATGCTTTTGATGCAAGATATAAAAAATCACAAGACCCATTCTCTTTTAATATTTATTTAAGTTTATCTGCGTGTAATTGCCTCAATTTGTTTAGCTTTGGGATAATTACATAGCTGCAATATCCTAGTTCTGGGTTTTCTTTGTAAAAGTTCTGATGTTCAATTCCAGCTTTATAAAAAGTAGCTGCGGGATTAATTTCAGTGACGATAGGATCTTCATAAATTTCAGATACTTCATTCATCACTTTTTTAGAAATTACTGCTTGTTTTTCATTTTGATAAAAAATAACAGATCTGTATTGAGTTCCTCTATCTGCGCCTTGTTTGTTTAGTGTTGTAGGGTCGTGAGTAGTCATAAAAATGAGTAGAATTTCTTCAAATGAAATGATGCTCGAATCGAAAGTAATTTTGATAACCTCTGCATACCCACTTAGTCCAGAGCAGATTTCGCTATAGCTAGGCTCGCCAGGTGTTGTGCCACCAGAATATCCAGAAACTACTTTTTCTACGCCTTTTACTTTTTGAAACACAGCTTCTGTACACCAAAAACAACCAGCGCCAACAATGGCAGTTTCAAGATTCTTATTCATTTTTGTCTAATTGTATTGAAATTGAGTTTACACAATAACGCAAGCCACTTGGTTCAGGTCCATCAGGAAAAACATGTCCTAAATGTGCTTCGCATGTATTGCATAAAATTTCTACACGAATCATTCCGTGTGTTGTGTCTTTAAAATATTTAACTGCGTTTTCTTTTATAGGATCCGTAAAGCTTGGCCAGCCGCTATTCGAATTAAATTTTATACTCGAATCAAATAAAGGCGTATGACAGCAAGTGCATTTGTATTTTCCTGTTTCATGGGTTGAGCAATGTTTTTCAGTGAAAGCGCGTTCAGTACCTTTTAATCGTGTAATTTGATACTGCTCTTCCGTTAATTGTGCGCTCCATTCGGCATCCGTTTTAACAATAAATCTGTCTGGTGTTGGACTGCCTTTTGTTGCATAATGAATTACATCTTTCCAGGTCATTTGATATGATTTAAGATTCAATAGGTTGTCGTAAAATTACGTTATTTATAGAAGTGAAAAACCTGTAGAATTTAATTTTACAGGTTTTTTTGTTTTTTGTGGAGATAAAGGGATGTAAATCGAACTGTTTTAGTTTTATGTGTTTTCACAGTTTTTGTTTACCTAATATTTTATTAAAACTTTAGAATTACTTCTGTTTTTGTCTTTAAATTTAAAAATATAATAACCACGAGACAAATTGGTTCCGTTAATTTTATTCTTACCAGATACTAACTGTTTCTTTAAAATAATTTTAATTAATTCCTTGGAATCGGTTCTCCGTTTTTTTTGAATGAGATGTACAAATAATTTAGTATATTTAGAGAAATATTTAAACCATTGCAATGGGTAAAATAATAGCTTTATTTGAAAAAATCATTCCTTTAAAAGGGTCATCAGTAATTTCTATATTCAAATTTTTAAATTCTCTTACATTCATTATATCCACAATTTTCTTTTTTGTGTGTTGGATATGGATTATTGGTGCTCTAATAATTTATGAAGTTAGTGGTAGAACTGGTGTAGAACTGATTGATATTATTATTAGCAGAAGAAGTTCGAGGGAGTTCTACTTCAATATGGTATTTATAATGCCAGTTGGTTATTTTTTGATAACAATAATGTATAAATTTTATAAAGTTCTTTTAAACAAATTAGATGAGTAGTATAAAACAAAAGTAGTAAAATATAAACAAACCTACTTACGAGATTTAGAAATAACTGAACTAACTGAAGAAGAGATGCCTATGGTTTAATTTTAGGCGGGTTTCTTATTATTGATTTAGTTTACCAACTATCATTAGTTGATTTCTTTTTCAATTTTATCTATTGTTTTTCGCACCTTAAAAAGAGTAATATTGATTTATATTAATCATTATTGATACTTACTTTAAAAGCAGCAAAAGTTCCTATTGGATAAAAATAAATCGCTACACGCTTTCTCGGATTTATATAAATCTGACCAAATTTTGGTTGGCGATTAAATGCTGAACCTGTCCAATTAGAGCCGTTATTACTCCACCCAAAATCTTGATATAAAGAATTATAATAATAATATTGATCAATGTCAATTTTATCATCCTGAAAAACAGAAAACGTAGAGCCATCAGATAGTTTACCTTCAAAAAAGACTTCCCCATTTCTGATAATTTTAGAAGGTTGTATTTTTTGTGCTAACCACTTATTTGTATTAATAGTTGCTGTTTCGAAAGAAGCACAACTATTGAGACCAATAGTCAAAAATGCAATCAATAATACTCCGCCCGTTTTGTTTATTTTCATAATGTCATAGCTTATTTTTCTCAAGATTGTTATCATTGGTTAGCGGTTTCTGAGAGTGAAGCACAACTTGTTTGTATAAGGTTAGTTGCGTGTTTTAAGCACTAAAGTTAGTGAATAAATCACAAATACAATATTTGTCAGAACTTAAGGCGGCAGGATTAATAACATTATCAGCAGATACTGATTTTAGAATATTTTAAAAGGAGGTAATTACGATATTGTTGACTAATGGTTGTCTAGTAAAAACCTCAACAAATTGATTATCAATAAGTTGAGGTTTTATAAAGTGGAGACGCCGAGAATCGAACTCGGGTCCAAACAAGCGGCCAAAAGGCTTTCTACATACATAGTTTTTAATTAATTTTCGACGAATAGCTGATTAAAAACAATCCACTAAAAGCTTATCTTCTTTAGTTTCAAAATCTCGTCAAAGCTCCAAGATTTCTATGTTTATTTTTACGATGTCCAAAAAAGAAACGCCATAAACCAAGGCTTTTCGTGGACATAAAGCATGCACATCTAATGTGCCGAGGCTAAAACCGTACTGTAATTCGGGTTATTAAGCTGCTAAAGCGTAGTTATCTTCGCCGTTTAAAAAGTGTGAAATAAGTTTAACGAGTCTTGATTTCATTCCTCGGTATGCTTACATTCTAACGCGTCTCGCTGTCAAAGCCAGTCGTCCCCATTACTCTGAACGTGTTTTAGAATTTCTAAAAAAGAAACTCAGAAACGATTACGAAGAGTAGTTGGCAAATTTAAAAATAAAAATGACAATAGTAAGGTTTGTACATCATTATAAAATGAAATATCTTCGAGCAAAATTTAGCACACCAAGAAATATGAAATTTGGAATCATAAAAGAACGTAAAAATCCACCAGATAGAAGGGTCGTTTTTTCACCAGGAAAACTTAAAGAATTCAAAAACACCTATCCAGAAGCTATTATAAAAGTAGAAAGTTCTGATGTTCGAATATTTTCAGATACTGAGTATCAGAATATTGGAGTAGCTGTTGTTAATGATGTTTCTGACTGTGACGTGATGATTGGTGTAAAGGAAGTGCCGTTAGATGCTTTGATTCCGAATAAAAAATATTTTTTCTTTTCTCATACCATCAAAAAAGCAGATTATAATAGAAAACTATTGCAAGAAGTTTTAAAGAAAAAGATTGAACTGTATGATCATGAAACGATCATGAAAGAAAATGGCGCGCGTTTAATTGGTTTTGGGCGTTATGCAGGTATTGTTGGTGCTTACAATGGTTTTAGAGCTTTTGGATTGAAAAATGAAACATTCAATTTGCCAAAAGCAGAAAATTTAGCTGATCAAAAAGCATTAATTGCTGAGTTGAATTCAATAGCGATTCCAAACATCAAAATTTTATTGACAGGAACAGGTAAGGTAGCACTTGGTGCTAAAGAAATGTTAGATGCAATGGCGATTAAAAGAGTTTCTGTTGATGAATATCTAAATAAAGTTTTTGAGGAAACAGTATATTGCTTAGTAGACGTGTTAGATTATAACAAGCGAATAGATGGGCAAGTTTTACATAGACAAGATTTTTATAAACATCCAAAAATGTACGAATCTAACTTTATGCGTTTTGCTAAAGTAACCGATTTTTTTATTGCTGGACATTTCTTTGGTGATGGATCTCCATACTTGTTTACTAGAGAAGATGCCAAATCTGTAGATTTCAACATTAAATATGTTGCTGATATTTCTTGTGATATAGATGGACCTGTTGCAACCACAATTAGAGCGTCTACAATTGCGGATCCAATCTATGGATATCATGCAGAAACAGCAGCTGAGATTGATTATAAGAACGATGAGGCCATCGTTGTAATGGCTGTGGATAATTTACCAAGTGAATTACCAAGTGATGCGAGCGAAGGTTTCGGAGAATTGTTTTTAGAGCATGTAATTCCTGCTTTCTATAACAATGATAAAGACGGAATTTTATCAAGAGCAAAAATGACAAATAGCGACGGAACTTTAGCGGATCGTTATGCATACTTACAAGATTACGTAGACGGAAAAGAGTAATATCAGTTATCAGTTATCGCGGTTATGGAGGTGATTATAAAAAAAACAATTTAAAACCTGGCTATTGCAAGACAGAGAATTCTTAATAGAAGTATCAAAAATGAGAATGCCTTATGGTAAATATAAGGGCACTTTTCTTATTGATTTACCAGAACATTATGTGGTTTGGTATCATAATAAAGGGTTTCCAAAAGGTAAAATGGGACAAATGTTAGGCTTGGTTTATGAATTGAAATTAAACGGCTTAGAAGATATGATTAGAGAGATTAGGAAGCGGTATTCTTAGTCGCTTTTTTGTTTCGTGAAGTGACCCCATACACATAATGTGCAATTCCCAAAGTGATTAAAGAGTAGCGTCCAGATCCATCAATAAAAAGAGGAACAAGCCCAATCAGAAAACAAGTTATTGAAAATAGGTATAGTGCTTTTGTTTTAGAGAAATTTAGTACTAATAGCAGGATTCCATAACCAAGAATAAATGTTGGAATGATAAAAGCTTCTTCACCGATTCTTAAAAGATAGAATTCAATACTGTAAAGAATAATTACGAGGAGAAATAAAAGCCATACCATTTTTCTTGAATTCTTGTTCCAAACTTTATTCCCAATTTTTCGCTCGTATTTTCTATTGCTAAAAAACAGAGCCAATAAAGAGAAGAAGACGCAAATACCCGTGATAATAAAAATAAATGTTTCTAGAAAATTGACTGTTAAAAAACTAAAAGGAGAAGAATCAATTGTGAAACCAGAAATAATAGTATGAATAAGAAGTGCGCCTAAAAGAATATAGGTTCCAATAAAGAAACTTGTGCTGCTTCTTAACTTAAAATTATATGAAGTATTTTTAATTAAATTCCTGTTTTTAGCCATACCAACGGCTAATGTACAAAAAAGAAACCTGCAGTAATTTATATATTAAAAAGAAACATTGCCCTTTTCGATAAAAATAGTTGCATTCTTACCGTATTTCTACACTGCAAATTAAAAACCAAAAACATCATTTTAAAAGTGTAAAAATCACACTATAATGTATTGACTGTTTTTCTAATTGCAACAAGATTACTTAATAAGTTTTCTAAATGATCTAAATGCAGCATGTTTGCGCCATCACTTTTTGCATTCGCAGGGTCAAAATGAGTTTCTAAAAACAACCCATCTACGTTATTTACAACTCCAGCTCTAGCAATTGTTTCAATCATATCAGGTCTTCCTCCGGTAACTCCAGAAGTTTGATTTGGTTGTTGTAAAGAGTGTGTAATATCTAAAATAGTTGGTGCGAATTCACGCATTTCTGGAATACCTCTAAAATCAACAATCATATCTTGGTAGCCAAACATGGTTCCTCTATCGGTAATCATTACTTGGTTGTTTCCAGAATCAGTTACTTTTTTTACAGCGTGTTTCATTGCAGATGGACTCATAAATTGCCCCTTCTTTAAATTGACAACTTTCCCTGTTTTTGCAGCCGCAACTACTAAATCTGTTTGACGAACTAAAAAAGCAGGAATTTGCAAAACATCTACATATTGAGCAGCTCTTTCTGCATCTGATGCTTCATGAATATCTGTAACCGTTGGTATTTGAAATGTTTCAGAAACTTTACGTAAAATTTTAAGGGCCTTTTCATCTCCAATTCCTGTAAAACTATCAACTCTACTTCTGTTGGCTTTTTTAAAACTCCCTTTAAAAATAAAAGGAATTTCTAGTTTGTTGGTGACCTCAAGAACTTTTTCAGCAATACGCATTGCCATTTCTTCACCTTCAATAGAACAAGGTCCAGCAAGTAAAAAAAAGTTATTAGAATCAGTGTGTTTTATATTCGGAATTAAAGAAAGGTTCATCGGTTTGAAAATTTTAGCAAAAATACAAAATAAATATTGCATTTGAATTCATATATTTAGCCTTTTAAAAACTCAATCATGAAAAAAATTTGCACACTTCTTGTTGTTTTCGTTTTAATGTATTCTTGTAAAACAGATAAGAAAAAAGTAGCCGAGGCTAAAGAAATTACTATTGAAGACATAGATACTACAACGGTTAGAAAACATTTATATACGTTGGCTTCTGATGAAATGGAAGGTAGAGGTACTGGAACTCCAGGAATTGAAAAAGCAGCACAGTATATTGAAGGTGAATTTAAAAGGATAGGCCTGAAAACCTATGATACTTTACAAGATTATAGACAAACCTTTACGTTTACAAACAGAAGAACTAAAAAAGAAATTACAGCATTTAATATAATTGGGGTTTTAGAAGGAAAAAGTAAGAAAGACGAATATGTAGTGGTTTCTGGACATTATGATCACTTAGGGACTATAAAGAAAGAAGGAGAAAAGGATAGTATTTATAATGGCGCAGATGATGATGCTTCTGGAACAACGGCTGTTTTAGCATTGGCAGCATATTTTAAAAAGAAAGGAGATAATGAACGTACAATTGTGTTTGTTGCGTTTACAGGAGAAGAAATGGGATTGATAGGTTCTACGTATTTTGGAAAAGAGGTTGATGCACGTAAATTTGTTGCAGGAATTAATATAGAAATGATTGGTAAGCAATCTAGTTTCGGACCAAAAACAGCTTGGTTAACAGGTTTTGAGCGTTCAGATTTTGGGAAAATAATTCAGAAAAACTTAGAAGGAACAGGCTATGTTTTATATCCAGATCCATATGATAAGCAAAATTTATTTTTTAGGTCAGACAATGCCTCTTTAGCACGATTAGGAATTCCTTCTCATACATTTTCTACAGGACCAATTGACGTTGATATACATTATCACAAAGCTTCTGATGAGCCAGAAACCTTAACTGTTTCTAATATTACAGAAACGATTAGAGCAATTGCTATTGGTACAGAAAGTATTATCAATGGTACAGATACACCAACTAGAATTCAGTTAACGGAAGCAGAAATGGGAGGAAGAAAAAAGAAAAAGAAGTAACTATTGATAAATCGGGTATAATGGGTATTTAGTAATTAGGGTTTATTTATTTTTTCAACTGATGAAACCATTGACTTATATGAAAACAGGCCTTATTGACTAGAACCTACATTCGATTTCATTCAGTAGTGAAAATCAATAAAAAGAAGAAAAAAAGGGAGCTAATTAGCTCCCTTTTTTTGTATTTTTGACCAAACTCAAGTCTTAAATGAATATACATTTTATAGCAATTGGTGGAAGCGCAATGCACAACTTAGCAATTGCGTTGCACAATAAAGGATATCAAATTTCTGGTAGTGATGATACCATTCATGAGCCCTCTAAATCAAGGCTTAAGAAGTATGGTTTATTGCCTGAAGAGTTTGGTTGGTTTTCAGAGAAAATTCATCAGGATTTAGATGTTGTTATTTTAGGAATGCATGCTAAAGCAGATAACCCTGAGTTGTTAAAAGCAAAAGAATTAGGGTTAAAAATATATTCATATCCAGAGTTTTTATATGAGCAATCTAAAGATAAAACACGAGTTGTAATTGGTGGTTCACATGGTAAAACAACCATTACCTCTATGATTTTACATGTGATGAATTATCACGATAGAGATGTAGATTACATGGTTGGGGCACAATTAGACGGTTTTGAAACGATGGTGCATTTAACTTCAGAAAACGAATTTATTGTTTTAGAAGGTGATGAATATTTGAGTTCTCCAATTGATAGAAGACCAAAATTTCATTTATACAAACCAAATATTGCGTTGTTAAGTGGAATTGCTTGGGATCATATTAATGTGTTTCCAACTTTTGAGAATTATATAGAGCAGTTTTCAATCTTTACAGATTCATTGGTAAATGGCGGAATTATGGTTTACAATGAAGCGGATGCTGTTGTGAAAGAAGTTGTAGAAAACTCAACCAATTCAATAAAAAAGTATCCATATACAGTTTTAGATCATTTTATAGAAAATGGCATTACCTATTTGCAAACACCAGAAGGAGATTTACCACTTGAAATATTTGGGAATCATAACATTGAAAACTTAGCAGGAGCAAAGTGGATTTGTCAACATATGGGAATTGATGAAGACGATTTTTATGAAGCGATTGCCTCTTTTAAAGGAGCTAGTAAACGATTAGAGAAAATTGCAGAAAATTCATCAACGGTAATCTTTAAAGATTTTGCACATAGCCCTAGTAAAGTAGCGGCAACCACCAATGCTGTTAAGGAACAATATTCAGATAGAGAGGTTATAGCGTGTTTAGAATTGCACACCTATAGTAGTTTAAATGCAACGTTCTTGTCAGAATACAAAGGTGCTTTAGATACAGCAGATACAGCAGTCGTTTTTTATTCTCCACATGCAGTAGAAATTAAAAAATTAGAAGAAGTAAGTGAAGAACAAATAGGAAATGCCTTTGACCGTGAAGATTTGATTATTTATACCAATCCAATAGCGTTTAAGGAGTTTTTGTTTCATCAAAACTTAAAAAACACAGCATTGTTATTAATGAGCTCTGGGGATTACGGAGGATTAGATTTTAAGGAGCTTACCGACTTAGTGAAGTAACTTTTCTCTAGGTAGAATACTCTTTTTAAAACAGTTGACTAATTATTAGAATCCCGTTCCAGGAGATTCAGGGCTTGCAGCTTGTGCTTTTTGCGGATTTAAAATCATATAGGTTCCAAGAGCCGTTAATGCCGCGTATTTACCAAATTTTCCAATTTTCTTAATTGCATCTTTTCTAGTTATATTTTCTGTCTTTTTATTCATGACCGTAGGGGATTTTAGAAGATTATTGTATAAAAAGTTTCTTATGTGTATTTCCTTTTTTAGTTTCTAATTTGACAAGATATATACCAGCTCTAATAGTGCTAGGAAGCTCCAAGTCAATTATTGAACTTGAAGAGAAGCTTCTATTTAATATTTTTTCACCTAATATGTTATAAAGTGTAATGTTCGCATTGCTACTTTTGATTCCTGTTATTCTTAACGTACGTTTAGCTGTCATATACATATTGATTCGTGTGTTATAATCATCAGTATAGAACTCTTTTCTTAAGTCGGTAGTTGAGGTTCTTAAATACAACCGTCCAATTCCGTTGTTGTCAGAATCTAGAGTGATTTTATATTCTGAATTGGATTCGTCAACTCTAGTGATGTTGTTTTTAGTGCGATCTTCTATAAACACCATTAATCCATCAGGTAGACTTTGATGCTTGATGGAAAATGTGATTTCTTTGCCAGAAACGGCATTAAATCCAATAGGAATAATTGTGTTTTCATAATCATCCTTTGGTAAAGATTGTAACATAAAATCAATGCCTTCACTATTAGAAACTAAATGAGAGAATACACTAAAATTTGTAGACTGAGCAGTAAATGTACCCGCATCAAATCCAGGATCTAATTCTTTGGTTGTATTTTCTATATACCTGATTTCTGTAAATTTTTGAGTATTATTTTTAGCAGTAATAAATACTTTTATTGTAGGATTGACTGTCTCTTTATAAAAAGTAATTCCCGTTTGATGGCTTTGCAAAGATTGTGCTATCGCAAAATTATTTGCATTAGAATTAGCTGCATTTACAAAAAAACCTTGCCCTGGATGAATATAATCTGTGCCGTTTAAAGCAGTATAATTTGTTCCGTCCCAAACATATACAAATTCGTGTGTGTTAGTAAGATTTGTCCTGTTTGCAGCAATCAATTCACTTACTTTTATATAAGAAGGAAAAGGGTTTCCAACGAGGTTCCAATTGTTTAATGCACCAAAACCTTGAGTAATTGAAAGTTGAATATCACTAGTTGGAAAAACACCAATAAATCCATAATTACCTGCTTCAGTTCTTTTTAAAGAATATCCTTGGCCTTGGTTAAAAGTTGTAGCGGCTGCACCAGTTTGAAAATAATCCCAAGTTCCGCCTGTAGATGTAGTATTGTTATATGTACTCACAGCATCATTTAGTAAAGTGCCAGAAACAGTAATAGAATTTGTCGTGTTCCAAGCATCATCATATTGTTCTCCAACAATTGGAGAAGAAACTAAATGCCAATCGGTATTGTTAACATTTACATTGTAAGTAAGATTGCCAGAAGAAGTTCCATTTAGGAGTAATGAGCCTCCGCTATTTATTGTTAAAGCACCCGTGATTATTAATACCCCACTAACAGTTAAGGAATTTGCAGAATTAATTGTTAAAATTTCACTAGCGTCTATTGTTATATTTCCTGCAAAAGCAGTGGTGCCAGAGCTAATAATTGGTGATGTAGCAACGTTAGGAATTGTCGTTAATGATGAACTTGTAGGAATGCCATTGTCCCAATTTTCAGCTAAATTCCAAACAGCGTTTGTTCCACCAGTCCAAACAGTAGTGTCCGTTGTAAAAGCTTCCTGTGAAAAAGGCACTAAAGTTTCTCCATCACCAGAGGAAGATACAGTTGTCCACTTCGTTGTATCAGAAATTGAAGTTAAGTACTCTGAAAATGCCGTTTTATTGGATCTAGATTCAGCGTATTTTCCGCCATCAGGAGAAGCAACATTGTCTATTACAACAATTGTTGTCCCAATTGTTAAGCCTGTACTTGTTAAGGTAATTCCGTCACCATCAAATGGACCAAGCTCAGAGTTTGCATTTCCAATTTGAATTGCTGCTAAATAGGTGGTTGGTGTAGTTGCATCTGTACCAATATATGCAATGATTCCATCTTTGTTACCTGAAAGACCAAAAGCACCAGTTCTTGTAATTGAACCGATTGAAGCGCCGAAATTTAGGTTTGCATTGTGATCAACATCAGTAAATAGAACAACAGTGCCAGCTGCTATTGTTTCTGATCCAGAAGACCATGTAATGATTCCTTCACTACCTATAAAACCACCACTTCCATTTGTTTCATCATCTGTAAAATAGATGGTTGAATTTGGAGTAATGTTCGCAAGTGCTACGATAGCGAAATCTTTATCACCATCTGTGTTGAATGCGATAAATGTAATGTCACCAACAGATTGAGAAATGCCAATAATAGAGGTAAGAAAAAACAGAGGTAGCAGAATGCCTTTCAAGGAGTACTTTTTTTTCATAGCGTTGAAAATTTAAACGAAAGCTACTGAAAAAAAGAAGATAAAAATATAAAGTGCTGAAAATCAGGTATTAATACGTGTTCTAATTATTTCTCCAAAAGAAAGGAGAAAATAAAATCAAAACAGTGAATAATTCTAAACGACCAATAAGCATTAAAAATGCACAAAACCATTTAGCTCCATTTGACAAATGCGCAAAATTATCTACAGGACTAACAGAACCGATTGCTGGCCCAATATTACCTAAAGAAGAAGCGGCAGCACCAATGGCCGACATAAAATCTAAACCGAAAAAAGTTAATATAGTTGAAGAAACTATAAAAATAAACATGTAAATAATAAAAAAGGAAATGATGTTAAATACAATCGTTTGATTGACGGTTTTGTCATCATATCTAACAGGAATAATTGCATTTGGATGTAAGGCTTTTTTAAATTCTAAAAAACTGCTTTTTAGCAGTACAATATGTCTCACAATTTTTACTCCACCACTTGTTGAGCCCGCTGAGCCTCCAACAAAGAACAATGAAAAGAAAATTCCGGTAGCAAAGAAGCTCCACATCGTAAAATCTGCACTAACAAAGCCTGTTGTTGTAATAACAGAGATTACTTGAAATAATGAATGCCTAATTGCACTTTCAACTTTTCCATAAACCATTGGATGGTCTACTGTAGTTGTTAAATTAGGATCTTGATAAAAGAGAATTAGTATTGCTATTAAGGCTGTTAAAATAAGAGTTCCGAAGAAGTAATATTTAAATTCTTCACTTTGAAAAACTTTATAAACTTTTCCTTTTAAAGCAAAATATGTTAACACGAAATTAGTACCCGCAATAAACATAAATACGATCACAATATATTGCACTAAAGGCATTCCGTTATAATGAGCTAAACTAGCATTTTTGGTAGAAAAACCACCTGTACTCATGGTTGCCATTGCGTGGTTTATTGCATCAAACCAAGTCATTCCGGCAACTTTTAAAAGTAAGAATTCAGTTGCTGTTAATAGAACATAAATAAGCCACAATCTTTTCGCTGTGTCAGAAATTCTTGGATGTAATTTATCTGTAGATGGCCCTGGAGCTTCTGCCATAAATAACTGCATTCCTCCAATTCCTAACAATGGTAAGATTGCAATTGTTAAAACAATAATTCCCATTCCACCAATCCAATGCGTTGCGCTTCTCCAGAATAAAATTCCTTTAGGAAGGCTTTCAATATCAGTTAAAATAGAGGATCCTGTAGTAGAATATCCAGAAAGTGTTTCAAAAAAAGCGTTTGTAATATTTGGTATAGCACCTGTAAGTAAATACGGTAACATTCCGGTGATAGATAATGTAAGCCATCCTAATGTGACAATTAAATACCCTTCTTTTTTTTGAATATTGGTAGAGGTTGGTTTGTTGAAGAAATACAATAACAACCCAATAGAAATAGTGATAATTCCGGCGTTTAAAATTCCGAATTTAGCGGCTTCTTGATGATAGATGCTAAATGGAACCGCAATTAACATAAACACACCGTTTAAAATTGCTGTTAAGCCTAAAAAACGATAAATAATTTTAATATTAAGAGCGCTCATAAATTAAGATTTGAACAATTCTTCTACGGTAGAGATTGCTTCGGGTAAACAAAAGACAATGACTCTATCTCCAGTTTTAATTTGAAAATTACCGAAAGACATCATTGCTTTTCCGTCTCTAATAATTCCTCCAAAAACAGCATCTCTAGGGAATTTTAATTCACCAATAGGTTTTTTTGTTACTCTAGCGTTTTTCTTAACTTCAAATTCAAAAACTTCGGCATCGATGTTGTGAAGATTGGCTAAAGCTAAAATATCTCCTTTACGAATATGCTTGAAGATACTACTAGCAGCTAATAATTTTTTGTTAATCAAAGTGTCAATTCCAATAGTTTGAGAGATATTGATATAATCCATATTCTCAACCAAAGCGATTGTCTTTTTAACACCTTTAGATTTTGCAACTAAACAAGACATGATATTCGTTTCAGAATCGCCAGTTACAGCAATAAAAGCATCCATATCTCTGATGTTTTCTTCTTCTAATAACTCAATATCTCTTCCGTCTCCATTAATCACTAAAGTGTTAGAAAGCTTATCAGCAATATCTAGTGCTTTTTCCTTGTTTTTTTCTATCAGTTTTACGTTGAAGTTTTCTTGACAAAGATTTCTTGCGGTTTTAAATCCGATACTACTTCCTCCAAGAATCATTACATTTTTAATTTGCAATTGTTCTTGTCCAATAATTGGGTATAATTTATTAATGCTTTTTTTAGGAACCGAAAAATACACTTGATCTTTTAAGTTGTAAACAGTATCTCCTCTAGGAATAATGGTTTGAGAAACGCCTTCTCGTTTAATTGCAATGGTAATGAAATCTACCAAAGGGAATTTATCTTTTGCTTCTTTAACGGTTAAATCTAAAATAGGAGACTTATAACTCAAAGAAGTTCCCATTACGTTAAATAACCCTTTTTCAAATTCAACAGTATCGTTAAAAGAAGATTGGTTTAACAGCATTTTAATTTCGTTAGCAGCCAATTCTTGAGGAGAGATCATAAAATCCACGCCGAAATTTTTAAAATCAATCACATCACTATTTAAAAACTCAGGATTGTCAATTCTAGCAATGGTTTTTTTAACGCCTAGCGCTTTTCCGATAACAGAAATAGTAAAGTTTGTGTTTTGAGATTCTGTTACAGCGAGCAGTAAATCTGCAGACTCTATTCCAATCTCTTTCAATAAGTTTATAGAAGTAGCATCCCCTTTTTTAGTGAAAACATCTAAATGATTGTTTATGTAATCTAACCTGTCTCCGTCAAAATCTATAATATAGGTATCTTGAGATTCGTAAGACAGTAACTTGGCTAAATGAAAACCTACATCACCGGCTCCAGCTATAATAATTTTCATAATCTATAGTGAAATGTAGTACAAAGATATCGTTCTTTAACCGCTTCTGCAAAAAAAAGCGTTTTTTATTGAATTTCACTTCAATAAAATAGTTTTATCTTTATTGGTAAAAAGCGAATACATGAAAAAACTGACCATAAAATCCTGGGCACTAGAAGATAGGCCAAGAGAAAAGCTCATGCAAAAAGGAAAATCAGTAGTGACAGATGCTGAACTAATTGCTATTTTAATAGGTGCTGGCTCTAAAGAAGAAAGCGCCGTTGAATTAAGTAAACGAATGCTTAATTCTGTAAACAACAACATTAACCAGTTAGCAGCTTTGTCTTTAGAGCAGTTGATGGAATTTAAAGGAATTGGAGAGGCAAGAGCAGTGAGTGTAATTACCGCATTAGAATTAGGAAAGCGAAGACATTATGAACAACTAGAAGAAAAACCAGTTATAAAAAGCAGTGCAAGTGTTTTTAATGTTATTCAGCCAATAATTGGGGAATTAGAACACGAAGAATTTTGGGTGTTATACTTAAATAACTCAAACAAAGTAATTGTAAAGAAACAACTTAGTAAAGGCGGAATTACGGCGACTATGGTTGATATACGATTGATTTTTAGAAAAGCAGTAGAATTGGCTTCTGTTGGAATTATCGTTTGTCATAATCATCCGTCAGGAAAGTTAACACCAAGTGATTCGGATAAAAAATTAACAAAGAAAATTATGGAAGCAGGAAAAATATTAGATATAAAATTACTAGATCATTTAATTATCACTCAAAAAGATTATTTTAGCTTTGCAGACAACGGAATACTTTAATATAGCTTTTTGATACTTATATACACACATAAAATTACACCAAGACTAAGATATGTTTTTAAACATGTTTTTACTAGAATTTTACTAATCCCTGTAAAGTTTACAACAACCATTGAAGAGTTTATTGCTCATAGTGGATTAAAAATGACGTATTCTAAAGCGCCCTTAGGGAAAGAGTTTTTTATTAGAAGTAATGATTTGCTTTTTGAACAGGGAGTTAATGATTTAGATATCAATATTTTTAATTACGAAGAGGTGCCTTGTTTTTTTAATACAGGTTCTAACTCTGTTCTTCCATTTGATATTTTTGCCGCAAGTTTTTTTCTGCTAAGTAGATATGAAGAATATTTACCTCATGTTAGAGATGTTCATGAGCGTTTTACTGCAGAACAAAGTTTGGCGTTTAAATATCGCTTCTTAGAAAAACCTGTTATTGATATTTGGGCGTATAAATTGTTAGAAAAATTAAAAGAAAAATTTCCAGACTATGCCTATAAAGATAGAGCGTATAAATACATTTCTACCATTGATGTAGATAATGCGTACGCCTATAAATATAAAAGTGTAATAAGAACTTTTGGAGGGTTTGTAAAAGATTTTTTCGGATTGAAATTAAGAACTTTCTGGGATCGATTTATTATTGTCACCAATATTAAAAAAGATCCGTACAATACTTTTACCGCTATTTTAGCCTTAAAAAAACAATATAAAGTAGCTACAATATTCTTTTTTTTAGTTGGAGATTACACCACTTTTGACACCAATGTTTCAGCGGCCAAAAACAAGTTTAGGTTATTGATAAAGTCAATTGGAGATTATGCAGAAATTGGGTTACATCCATCTTATTTTTCAATGAAAGACGAAGCTTTGTTGAAGAAAGAAAAAGAAAGATTGGAAGCTATTACCAATACACCAATGGTGAAATCTAGACAGCATTATTTGCGTTTTAGCTTGCCAGAAACATATCAAAATTTAATTGATTTAGAAATAAAAGAAGATTATTCTATGGGGTATGCAAGTCATGTAGGGTTTAGAGCAAGTACGTGTACTCCTTTTTATTTTTATGATTTAGATTTCGAAATTCAAACTCCTTTAAAAATCATTCCTTTTGCTTTGATGGATACAACTTTAAATGATTATATGGAGTTAACTCCAAGACAATCTTTAGGGAAAATTAGAGAACTTAAAAACGAAGTTAAAGCTGTAAATGGAACTTTTGTCACCTTGTTTCATAATGAAAGTTCTAGTAATTATTTGAGATGGAAAGGATGGAGTAAAGTCTATGAATCTATGCTAAAAATTGCAACCGATTAATAATGATTCAATTTGTAAAAAGAAATCAATTAGATGAAAACAAATACAATGCATGTATTTCTGCTTCCTTGCAAAGTAGAATTTATGCGTATTCTTGGTATTTAGATATCGTTACAGATAATTGGAGTGTTTTAGTTTTAGATGATTACGAGGCCGTAATGCCGTTGCCTAGAAATAGCAGGTTTATGATTCATTATATTTCTCAACCGTTTTTTACGCAACAACTAGGCGTGTTTTCGAAAGAGAGCTTGTCAATAGAAGAGACTGGAAAATTTATAAGAAAGATACCAACGTATTTTTTAAAAATTGCATTGCAGTTTAATTCAGGAAATCATTTTTCAACTGCTAAAGCAGTACTAAAAAATAATTTTATTTTAGATTTAAATGATTGTTATAATGAGTTATATCAACGTTTTTCTAAAAGAAGAAAACGCTCAATTAAGCAAGGGTTAAAAAAGGAACTTTCTATTGAAGAAGTAGCATTTAAAGAGGTATTGATGTTGTCTAGAGAGAATTATTCTTTAAAAGGAGTATCAGACAAAGAATACCATAAGCTAAGTACGCTAGTAAAGGTTGCTAAAGAGAAAAATAAAGTAAGTGTCAGAGGGGTTAAAGTTGATGGTGAATTGATCGGTGGTTCGGTTTTTCTTCTTGATGAACAACGGATTGTGTATTTGTTTTCTGCTGTTTCTCAAAAAGGAAAAAAAATGCAAGTTGGTAGCTTCTTGCTAAATTCAATTATTAAAGAGAATTCTAACTCTAAAAAAACGTTAGATTTTGAAGGGTCTATGATTCCTAGTATTGCTTCTTTTTTTAAAAGTTTTGGTGCAGAAATTGAAACTTATTCTTTACTTAAGAAGCGTTTCTTATAAAGCTTCCAGAAAATAATTGCAGAAGCAATTCCGGTAATCCACATTAAAGATGCTGAAGTGATCGCAGCTCCGGTAATTCCGTGTTTTGGAATCAAAAAATAATTACTAATAACGTTTATGAGAAGTGCTGTGCTTGTAATATAGAAGTTGAGATGTGCTTTTCCAATAGAAGAAAGTAAGTTACCAAATAACCCTCTAAAGATTAAAACACCACAAACTCCAAGAATTAGAATTAGAAAGGCAGTCTCGAATTTAATAAGCTCAGTATCAAATATATTTAGAATAAATGTAGCGCTGAAATAAAAGAATAGGCAAACAAAGAAGCTTATTATAGAGAATAACAACAGGTAGCTTTTTATATATTTAATGATGTACTCTTTGTTGTTGATTTTTTCTGTAAACGCAACAAAATCGGCATTCATAAAGGCTCTCGGTAAAAACAATAAGCTTAAGGGAATAAGAGAAATGTATTTGTAATTTGTTACCATTTCAGGGTCGTTTAATAGATAGCCTATCAATAAAATATCGATCACAAATAGTAATTGAGTTACCACATTTGACAAACTTGAAAACACTCCGTAACTCCAAAAAGCCGAATCAACAATAGTTGGTTTTTTATAATTCTTAAAACTAGACTTTATGTTGTTATAATAAATAATAACCGCTAGAGTAGGGGTTAATACTAATGCGAAAGCGTATCCTTTTTCTTGATAATAATAACTTAAAATTAAAACACTAATGGTTAGTATCGCATTGAAAACGATATCCGTTGAAGCAAAAGTTTTATTTTTATATTGTAGTCTAAACTGAATTTTCATCAATTCGAATAGATACATAGGTAGTAGTACTATTGATAAAAATGCTAAATAATAGTGGGTGTTTTCAAATTGAAAATCAATAAAAAAACCTGCAATAATGGTTATGGAAATTAAAGTGAGTGTAGCCCAAATACCTTTAAAAAAAGTATACCTAAACAAGCTGTTTTTCTCTTCGGGAGTAGGTAATAAAGAACCATACCTTAATAAACTTTGATGTAGACCAAAACCCCCAATTGGAATTATAAAAATAATAATATTATATGCGAATAACACAATTCCAAGTTCTTTATTAGGAATCAATTGTATCGCAAACCAAGAAGCAACAAACGACAACACTCTAGCAATTATTGAAGCAGAAAGTATTTGACTTCCAGCTCTAGAGATGAAATTTTGTATGTAGGTTTTTAATAGGGTCATTTTTAGGTGCTTAAGGCGCTATGATATAGCTCAGTAAAATTAGTTGCTATTTCAACTTTACTAAAGTTGTTTTCAGCATACAACTGCATTTTAATTTTATCTTTAATAGGATTGTTATACACGTTTACAATCTTTTCTAGTAATTGTTCTGTGTTGTTTTTTGTAATTAAAGAACCAAAATCACGAGGAAAATATTCGCTAATTCCACCAACATTTGTAGCTATTACAGGTAGGCCAGAAGAAAAAGATTCTAGTATCACACAAGGCAGATTTTCGTAATTACTAAAGAGAACAAAAAGATCGGAATTTTGAAAATAAGTAGCAAGTTCTTTTTGTGAAATATGGTTGATAAAGTTGATTGATTTTCTTTTAAAATTTAATTGATCAATTAATTGAGAAAATTGATCGGATTCCCCTCCAATAAAATTCCACACAAAATCAGGTATTTTATCTTCTAATTCTCTAGCAACTCTTAACATGTCAGAAATATTCTTATGTTCGTCATTCATATTTGAAACATGGATGATAGTAAAAATAGGTGTATCGGTCGTTTTTGGGCAAAACAAATCAGTGTCAACAACATTAGGAATGGGATTGTAATTCCCTTTAAGACCAAAATTGAGCATCGAGTTTTTTAAATTGTTGCTAACCGGGCAAACAAAAGCAGCGTTTTTAGTAATTATTTTTAATAATACCTTCTTAGATGCTGAGATTTTATGATTTTGAGATTTTAAATACCCTGTCCAGTGTTCAGAAATAATAAATGGTTTCTTTTTTGTGATTTTTTGATGTAGCGCAAGCAGCCCAAAAGGGAATAGTACATTCAGATGGATAAGGTCAAAATCGCCAATTTGAGTCAAAAGACGTTTATAGGTATTAAAATAACGCAGCAACTTTAAAAAAGGATTCGAGGTGTGTTTTAGGTATCCAATATATGTATGTACATTATTTAGTGTATTGAGTTCAATTTTCGATTTAGAAATGCTTTTATCAGAAATAATATGTACTACAGAAACTTTGTGTTGCAGGCTAACAGCTTCTGCATGGCGCTGAATAAAATCGCCATTTGTTGGAAGCACTCTAGAAGGATACCAGCTACAGAGAAAAAGTATGTGTAATTTTTTAGTCAAAAAAGTAAAACTTTAAATACAAATATAAAAACTTAAAAGAGTTTTAAGGTTTGGATTATATTTATATTTTTATAGAATGGAATTTAAACACATTTTTTTTGACTTAGATCATACTTTATGGGATTTTGATAAGAACTCAAATCTTACATTTAAACAACTATTTAACATTCATAAAATAGAAATAGAGTTAGAAGATTTTCTTGCTGTTTATTCTCCAATTAATTTTGAGTACTGGAAAAGATATAGAGAGGAAAGAGTGAGTAAAGAAGCGCTGCGTTATGGTCGGTTAAAAGATACATTTGATGCGTTGAGCTTTAATGTGTCTGACGAGCTGATAGATCAATTATCGTTTGACTATATAGATTTTTTGCCAAATAATAACTATTTGTTTGATGGAGTTTTTGAATTGTTAGAGTATTTAGCTCCAAAATATAAGTTACATATTATTACAAATGGTTTTGAAGAGGTTCAGCACTTGAAACTAGAAAAATCAGGAATCATAAAGTACTTTGATGAAATAATTACATCAGAAACTGTTGGTGTTAAAAAACCAAACCCAAAAGTCTTTAAGTATGCGTTAGAAAAAGCAGGTGCCATTCCAGAAAAAAGTGTTATGATTGGAGACAACTTAGAAGCTGATATTATTGGAGCTTTAAACTGCGGAATTACCAGTATTCACTTCAACTTACATGATGAGAAATTTGAACAAAAAAACTACAGATCAGTTTCTAGTCTTTTACAAATAAAGCAATATCTTTAACGTCTATTCGTTGACGTTTATGAATGCTCAGGTTTCAGTAACGATTTTTCTTGAAAAGGGTGAATTGACTCAAAAAGAAGTACACATTAAATTTTAGTACTTATACTTCTCTTTCCAAAGAGTTTTTAACGATTCTCTAAAAGCATTTTCTCTTGTGTTATTACCTGGTTCATAAAAGGTAGTATTGGTTATTTCATCTGGTAAATACTCTTGTGCTGAAAAATTATTTTCATAATTATGAGAATAACTATAGTTCTTCCCATAGTCTAAATCTTTCATTAATTTAGTTGGCGCATTTCTTAGGTGTAAAGGAATCGATAAGTCGCCAGTATTTCTTACTACTTGTTGCGCTTTCCCTATCGCTTCGTATGCCGCATTACTTTTTGGAGAGTTGGCAAGATATATAGCACATTGACTTAAGATAATTCTAGATTCTGGGTATCCAATAACAGAAACAGCCTGAAACGTATTAGTCGCTAAAATTAATGCTGTTGGATTGGCATTGCCTATATCTTCAGAAGCAGAGATCAGTAATCTTCGGGCAATAAATTTCACATCTTCTCCTCCTTCAATCATTCTTGCTAACCAATATACTGCTGCATTTGGGTCGCTTCCTCTAATCGATTTAATTAAAGCGGAAATGATATCATAATGCTGTTCTCCTGTTTTGTCATAACGAACCGTATTTTTTTGAACATTTTCTAAAACAAAAGCATTGGTAATTTTTACGGGGTCATTCTCTGAATTAACGAGTAATTCGAAAATATTTAACAATTTTCTTGCATCTCCGCCAGATACTCTTAATAAAGCATCCGTTTCTATTAATTCAATGTTGCGAGTAGAAATAATTGAATCCTTTTTAATTGCTCTATCGAGTAACGCAATTAAATCTTCTTTGTCAAAAGAGTTTAAAATATATACCTGACAGCGAGAAAGTAGGGCAGGGATTACTTCAAAACTTGGGTTTTCTGTGGTAGCTCCAATTAATGTAATCCATCCTTTTTCTACCGCTCCTAATAATGAATCTTGTTGAGATTTACTAAATCTATGTATTTCATCAATAAATAGTATTGGGTTTTTTGTCGTAAATAAACCGCCACTGTTTTTTGCCTTTTCAATAACTTCTCTTACATCCTTTACGCCAGAACTAATTGCGCTAAGTGTATAAAATGGTCGCCCAGATTCTTTGGCAATGATATTGGCCAATGTTGTTTTTCCAATTCCTGGAGGTCCCCAAAGTATTAATGAAGGAATGATTCCTTTTTTGATGTGATTTGTTAAAATCCCGTTTTCACCAACCAAATGTTGTTGACTAATATAGTCTTCTAATTTTTTGGGTCTTATCCGTTCTGCTAAAGGTTCATTCATGCCGTAAAAATAAGAAAGTTTTATGACAGATTTTCAGTAAAATGTATTTGGCTGAATTTTTGTTATTTTTAGGTCGATGAAAACAAATAATACAATTCAATTTTCAAATAAAATTATCACAATTCCAATACTGTTTGTTTTTACAATCTGGCTTGTATATTGGGTGGAAATATATTTTGATTTAAATTTTACAAAATTTGGAGTGTTACCTAGAAAACTGACGGGCTTAAGAGGTGTATTCCTCTCTCCTTTTATACATAGCGACATTAGTCACCTATTTAATAATTCAATCCCTCTAGGGGTCTTACTATCCGCTTTAATCTACTTTTATCAAAAGGTGTATCTAAACATTCTTTTTATTGGTGGAGTTTTGACAGGTGTTTTAACGTGGGTGATCGCCAGAGAAGCATATCATATAGGAGCAAGTGGAATTGTGTATTTGCTTTTTAGTTTTGTTTTTTTTAGTGGAATTATAAAAAAGCAATATCAATTAGTTGCAGTTTCTCTAATTGTTATTTTTTTATATGGCAGTATGATTTGGTATGTGCTGCCCATAAAAGAAGGTGTTTCTTGGGAAGGACATTTGTCAGGTCTTTTAGTCGGATTACTGTTTGCGATACTTTATAAAAATAAAGGCATCGTAAAAGAAAAATTTCAATTTCCAGAAACCGAATTTGATTTACTTTTTGATGAAGAAGGAAATTTTAATCCGCCTCAACTATCAGAAGTAGAAGAGGAGGAGGTTTAAAAGGTCAAGGTTTTAAGTTGATAGATATTTAAAGTAGCGAAATTTTTATTTTTGCTAACTGCTAACTGCTAACTGCTAACTGCTAACTGCTAACTGCTAACTGCTATTCGTTGTCTTACCGTTTCATATAAAAAGGCTCCACACGCTACAGAAACATTTAAGGATTCAATCTCGCCTAGTAAAGGCAGTTTTGCTTTGTAGTCAACCATTTTTAAGATGGAAGGGTTTACACCTCTGTGTTCAGAACCCATTATAATTGCGATTGGTTGATTAAAATCAATATCAAAAATTGAATCTTCTGTTTTTTCAGTTGCTGCAACAGTTTTTATGTCTGATGCTTGCAATATATATAGTGCATCTTTTATGTGATCTACCTTGCAAATAGGCACCTTAAATGCTGCTCCTGCAGAAGTTTTAATGGTTTCAGCATTTACGGGAGCACTTCCGTCTTTTTGAATAATTATTCCGTTTACACCCGTGCATTCAGCGGTTCTTATAATAGCTCCAAAATTACGTACATCAGAAATTTGATCTAATAACAAAAATAATGGAGTTTGTTTTTTTTCTAATGTATTTTGTATTAACTCATCCAAGTCATAAAATTCAACAGGAGAGATTTGTGCTACAGCTCCTTGGTGATTATTTTGCTTTGATAAACGATCTAACTTTTCAACAGGAACCATGCTAGTAGTAATGCCTTCTTGCTTAATTAGTTTATATAGTTCTGAAAATAGACTCCCATTTAATTCTTTTTGTAAGTACACTTTACTAATTGTGCTACCACTGTTAATAGCTTCAATAATAGCTCTAATACCAAAAATTGCAGTTGTTTTATTTTCCATGGTGCAAATGTATGTAAAATAAAAAACGTCCCGAAAATTCGGAACGTTTTTTATTGTGTTACTTTTTTTATTTTATTTGATTGTAGTGTTTAATCAATCGGATTAAATCTTGCTCTTTTTTAAAGGAGATTCTTTCTTTTTTGATGAATTTTTTCATCTCTTTTTTTGTAATACTTGAGTTAATTCTGTTTAAAAAGTATTTTCTCTTTTTTAACAAGTAAGCAGTATTGTCTGATTTCTCTAATAAATAAAATTTTTCGGAAGCTACATATTTTGCTTTATAAGAAGGTACTAGTGGGTCTACTGAAATTTTTTCTTGATAAAAAGTTTTTTTCTGTTTAGAAAAAAGAACGTTGTTTTCAGATTTGTGTAATATTTTTATATAACCAGCTACCTCTCTACGCTCTTCTGCATTTATATACGTAGTATATTCATAAACATCCTTCCCAATTTGACAACTTATTTTTTCACTCATTAAGACGTTGTCAATAATTCCGCCTTCAGCTTCAACTTCAATTAAATCTTTATTAGCATTATATCTTAGTAAAAAGTGTTTCTTCACTTTTTCATCTTTAAAAAGTATTTTTCCTGGTATAAATTTTTTATTAAGATAAGGGTCTCCTACAACATTTTTTAAATCATTGCTGATCGATTTTCCAGAGGTTTTTGTTTTAGAAATCAAGTTAGCATAAGCAAACCCTGCTCTATTGTCCAATACCTGCGCATTTATATATGTTGAAAAGGCAAATAATAAAAATGTGAAATAGATAAATTTAGTTTTCATGTGTGTAATTTTTATTTAAAAATTTGAGGGAGCAATTTAACTTTTTTTTATGACTCAGTAAAAGATGTAATCTATTTTATAATTTAATTAACACTTTATCAATACCCTCTTATAGTTTGATAACCCTTTTGATAGTCATCTTGTCTAAAGCATAAATTTTTATGATGTATATACCAGAAGGAAGATTTTTTAAATCTATTTTGTTTTTTGAGTAAGGCACTTTTATAAAACCTCCTAAGGTATTAAAAACCTCAACTTTTGTAATAGCATCTGGGTTCGTAAAAGAAACAATCCCTTTTGTTGGATTTGGGTATAAAGAGAACTTACTAGTTAAACCTACCTCTGAAGTACCTAGTACAGCATTACACTGTGATAAATCTGGATTGGTTTCTATAGGAAGACCAGGCGTTAAATCCCTTCCTGTAAATGCCGCATAATCGAGAGTGTATTTTTTTACTCTGAAAATACTTTTACTTTTATTCGCTAATAATGTTGGGTCATCTCCTTGATTTAAAATGCTTACTGAACCAATAGGGCTTATATATTTCCAAACAATATTTTCATTAGCATCTATTTCAAAGAAGTGTGCAGAAGTCCCTTCACAAATTAGTGTATTTCCATTAGGGAGTCTTTGTGCACTTGATAAGATAGCTGAATAAAAATCAGTATTTGTTGGCGCTGTATATGTATAATCTGTGTTTAATGGGCCATAAGCTGAATTAGCTTCATACGTATAAACTCCAGGTGCGCTTGTAGGTGGGTTGATAATATCTACTTGAGAAAAACTTGGAGTTCTATTTAAACCATTGTTATAGAGAATGATTTTACCTTCATCTGGATATCCATTTGGTATCCAATGTGGATAATGTTGTGAGAATAATTTCTGATCAGAAGCATCTCCTTGTCCATAAATCATTGGGTTTCCCCATCGATATAATAGATCTCCTCCTTTTTGATATGTTCCACCTGATGTTGAAGCAGATTCTGCGGTTGTGGTTGAGTGATCTATAATATAAAATTCACTTACGTGACGAATACTTATAACTATTTGATCTAGATCAGCATTGTGTTGTATCGAATTTACATGTAGCCAATTTGGACCTCCTCCAGAAATACCAACTTGGTTGATATCTAACCGTTGAGGGTTTTGTGAGACACTACCGAAATTATCTTTAGAAGCATCAAAATCTTGAATTAAGTGGTCTTTAATATCCCATTGCCAAACAACCTCTGCGTCATTTGTGCCAACAGTTTTAAGTTCTACAATTTGCTCGTTATATAATTCTGTTCCGGTAAGGTTTTCAGGGTTTCTACCCATTTGTATAGCTTCGGCATCAGTTATGATTGTTGTACCAAGTACTAAGATGTTTCCATTAGGCATTGGAAAAATGTCATGATGTTGAATGGAGTTATCTGTTGAGAAATCGTAGCCCCAAATTAAGTTCCCATCCCAATCAAATAGTTCAATTCGACCACCCAGACCCGGAATAGTTATATTAGCTGGGTTGCTTATTTTGGCTGCTCTTAATAAATTTCCGTTTTCTAGAAGATATACAGATTTTCCTGAAGGAAAATCACTTGTCCATTGTTTTACGACCTCACCACAATTATTAATTAAATATGTTTCTTTATCTACAGTAAATAGCGCGTATCCATTAAGAGATTCTGAAGAGTTTATTAAAGTACCAACTGTGTTTTGTCCTGAAAGAGAAAGGGTAAAAATGAAGGATAGTATAAAGACTATCTTAAAATATTTTTGTTTCATGAAGTTTGTTAAAATAATGAAATGTAAAGATATTAAATATAACGCTTAATACACGAAATTAAGGGTAAAGAAAAAGCCACCTCGAAAGGTGGCTTTTAAAAATATATATAAGAATAAGTTATTTATTCACCACATAAATTAAGTGAGAAATTTCCAGCAGGAGGACTAGGTCCAAAGCTTCCAATAACGTTTCCACTATTAGGGCCAATAATCTGGAATTCAACTTCACTTGGCCAGTCTCCTGAAACAAATGACCATACAACAGTACTAGCACCTACTGGTACCGTAATTGTATCTGATCCTGCAGAAATAGCTACTCCACCAGGAGCATACTGACTTAATAAAGAAACTGAATGAGCAACACCATCAATGGTACAAACCACTTCAGATCCTTGCCATCCATCACCATAAGTATCAACCATGTTTACAACAAAGTCTCCAGTAATTGGTGATGCAGGAATACATAAGATACCTGCAGTATATGCGTAAGGAGAAGAGAAGTAAGACCCTTGTAAGCTTGAACCAGCATCAGCAGCACTAAATGTTCTACCATCGGTTAAAACTACTTCTAGTCTGTACGTAAATCTATCTCCACCATCATACTGCCCACTAACTAAACTAGCAGCAGCTAATGTTTCAGCCAACGTAGCTTTAACGGTTACAGAAGGTAAACCATTTGCGCTTGTTGTAAAACCAGCAGCTTCAATAGTTTTTACTAAAACTTCTGCTTTTGAATTGTCAGCCCCTCCAGGTGTTCTATCTGCAAAGGTAACATACACATTCATGTGAGACAATAATTTTCCGTATTGTTCATCTTGTTCTTCAACAGTAATGTCAAAGGTAGAATTCAAATCAAAAATATTAAAGTTTACACTATTTCTACTTAATGTTCTTAAAGCCGCTCCGTGAGAAACTCCATCAAAAACATCATAAATCGCATTGTCAGGTTCCGAACATCCAATCATTGAAATTGTAAGGATTACTAACGCTATTTTATTAATTATTTTTTTCATTTTAAAATTATTTTATGAATTAATTAGCTACAGGGAATCCTGTTACACTGTTATTATCCCAAAATACTTGAACATCTAAATCACTTTTTTGAGTAGCATTAGAGTTTGTATTAGCATAATTAGAAGGATACCACATTGATTTTGGGAAATTCCCAGGACTTGGCTCAATATTTGGTTGCAATGTTGTTGGATACCCAGTTCTTCTGTAGAAGTTATAAGCATCAATTCCATTACCATACGAAGCTACTAAATATTGATTTGCAAGAATATCCCATTTGTCTGTCATGCTACCAGCATTCCAATCAGCCTCAAGATCACCTTTAAACCATCCGATATAATCATCTTGATGAGCAAAATAAGGACCTCCATCACCTGTTCCGAATAACCAGTCATATCTATCAGTAACTGGAGCAAATCCTGTTACTTTAGCAATTGACATGTCAATCCCTTCAAACATAGTTGCTTTTGCAGCAGCATCGTTATTTGCGATCATTTGAGTTTCAGCAACCATAAACTTTGTCCAAGATGCTAACATTATAGGTGTAATACCTTTTCCGCCTTGTCCTGCTCCGTTTATTTTAGCTTGATAAGATAAATCATCAAGAGATCCACCTGCAGGATAAACACCTGTTAAACTTCTTTTAAATCCATCTGGTGGTATACCAGCAGAAACTCCATGGTCTCTACCCCACCATCCTTTTGGCACACCACAATAGATGTAACCCTCATAATGAGCAGGAGGTATAATTAATCCACATTCTAATACTTCTTCCTCAGCAGGAGCTCCAAAACCAGGTGTTGAACCTACTTGTCTATAAAAATAATAGAACATACGAATGTCAAAGTTCATAGGGCTAGAGTATGCTCCAGCATCTTTACCTCTCATATACGCCATTAAAGAATTAGATCTGTATGATCCACCCCCAGTTGAAGTATAACTACTTCTATAACGTGGATGACGAGTATCAGGTTGAAGTTCATTAGTCCCCCAAGTAAATTGGAAGTCATCAGCAGTACTTGAAATATAGTTTCCAGAACTAACAATAGCATTAAATTTCCCTAAGGCAGCACCATCAACTAATCTTGTAGCCATGTATGCTTTCATTTTTAATGTATTAGCAGCTTTGACCCATTGAGCCCAATCTCCATCATAAAAGAAATCATATTGAGGAGAAGAAACAGCCGAATCAAAATTAGCAATTGCTGAATCTAATAATGCAATAGCAGCAGCATAAATATCCGCACCGCTATCTGCAGTTGGATTTAAAGTAACGTCTGCAGTAATAGCGTCAGTATAAGGTACATCTCCAAAGAAATCAACCAATGTGAAAAGCACATAAGCTTGCATCACTTGCCCCATAGCAATATGATTGGTTAGATTTTTCTCTGTAGCAATAACGTTCATTAATTTAACGTCTTGCATTAATGTACTATATGCGCTTCTCCATTTACCATCAAAAGAAGATGGTCCATAGGCATTTAGATATTGTCTTCCAGACATTTGGTCTAATCTTGTCAATTGCCCTCCAGTATATCCGAATGACTCAACAAAATAAGCGAAGTTTACTTGAATTCCATTAAGGAAAAAATCAGGACTTGCTTGTGTAGGATTTAACGCGTTTGGATTTTGTGTTATATCCAGTTCAGTGGTTTCACATGAAGTAAATGAGATTACTCCAAATAGCACCATTATTTTAAAAATATTATTTATTTTTTTCATGATATATTCTTGTTCTATTAATTAAAGTGTTAAAATGATGCTTTAAAGCTTAAACCGAATCTTCTTGAACTAGGTCCGTTTAAGTATTCAAAACCACTACCATTACCAACACCTAACCCAGCAACATTTGGGTCAAAATTAGCCTCTGAAGGCATATTTGGTGTGTAAAACCATAAGTTGTTTCCAGACAATGTAAAACTAATAGCCCCGAAAGGTGTTTTGTCTAAAACTTCTTTTGAAAAGCTATAGCTTAAAGAAACCTCTTGGATTCTGAAAACAGTAGCGTCATATACTCCCATTTCATCTGGGCCATACAATACATTACCAAAGTAGTATGTAGAGTTATTGATCTGTGTTGTATTAGTTTGCCCTGCAGGATTAACACCTGGAAGAATAAAAGAATTTGCACGGTCAACACCAGCTTGACTAATTACCCCTCTACCTAACAATGTTTGAATTGTTTGAGAGTAGATGTCTCCACCTTGAGTCCAGTTAAATAGTGTAGATAATGTAAAGTTTTTATAAGATATTGAATTTGCATAATTCATTGTAAAGTCAGGATTTGAATCTCCAATGATATTATTTCCATTCTGTGTAATGTATTCACCAGCAGAATCTACTTTAAGGTTACCATTATCATCACGAGCAATTGCTGATCCGATCATAGTTCCTAAAGATTCACCTACTAAAGCAGCATTACCTCTATTTGAGAAACCAGCAAATACAACGATATCTGTATCAAGACCTAAATCTTTAACGATCGCTTTGTTGGTTGCCCAGTTAATACTAGCATTCCAGTTAAATCCATTACCATCACTTTTGAAAATATCATAGTCAATGTCAATTTCAACACCATCATTATTGATTTCTCCAATATTTGTATTTGTTCCTGTAAATCCTGTAGAAGGATCTAAAGGTCTATATACGATTAAGTCATTAGTAGTTCTTCTGTATAGAGAAGCTTCAAAGTTTAAACGATTTTTAAACATTCTTGCTTCAATACCTAACTCTAATTCATCAATTCTTTCTGGTTTTAAATTAGGGTTACCTAAAGTAGAACCACTTGAGTTGCTTACTACATCAGTACCTGTTGCATCTTGGAAAGATTGTGTACTTAAGCCTAATGTAGATGCAATAGGGTATCCTCCAGGAAAGTTAGCAGATGTACCGTATCCTGCTCTTATTTTTAAGAAATTAAGAACTGAACTACCTTGCATTGCTTCAATAGCTTGTGTTGGTAAGAAAGCGATACTAGCAGATGGATATGTGATAGATCTATTTGCTTCAGCTAAATTAGAAACCCAGTCTTTACGAGCAGCTAATGTTAAGAATGCCCATTTTTTATATCCAATCTCAGTTTGTCCATACATACCAAGTATGTTTCTTTCACTAAATCCTTCAATTTCATTTTGGTTTGCAAAGTTAAAATGTCTTAACACTCCAAATACTTGTTGTCCATTACTTGAAACTCCAAGAGTGTTAGATACATCTCTTCTTGATGTTGCACCAATTACGTATGAAAGATCAAGATCTTCATTAATGGTTTGTGTACCAGTAAGAGAAAAGTTATGATCTTGAATTATGTTGGTGTTATTCCAAGTTGAATAAACTCCAGTTTGATTTGCAAGACTTCCTGTTTTACCACCTTTATTAGAGTGGTTAGAGTTGTTCTCACTATATACATCAATACCGTATTTGTATCCAAGATTCATGTTATCTGTTAAAGCATAAGACAAATTCAATCCACCAAACACTCTGTTTGTTAATTGAGATGTTCCTGCATTTTTCACAGTCCAAAGAGGGTGCTGAATACTATTGTTTTGTCTGTAGTAAACAGATCCATTAGTTACAGGATGCTCATAAGGCAAGTTCATTAAGTCAATACTTCTCGGTGTATAAAATAAGTTTCCGAAAATAGAAGCATTATCTCCACCTACATTACTACCATAACTTGCAGCTACTGGAGGTGATTTAAAATCTGTTCTAGTGAAGTTTAATGTACCTCCTAAAGTAAATTTATTACTTAACTGAGCTCTACCACCCATACTAATAGTATTACGTAAAAGTCTGTTTCCAGGTGTAAACCCTTCATCATTAAGACTACCGTAGTTTACATTAAATGACATTTTACCATCATCAGATACAGAACGTATGTTAATGTTTGATGATTTAATAATTCCTGTTCTAAAGAATTCTTTTACACCATCGTAAGCTTTATACTCATATAAAGGATCAACTAAGCCTAATCCAACCCAGTCAACAAATCCACCTTGTCCAATAGGACTAGCAGTTGTGTATGGGTGTTTAAGAAAACCAGGAGTACCAGAACTGGTACCGTTTATAGCTGAGCTATTTCCCCAACCTCCTGGGCCTCCTTTTGCAAATGATGGTCCCCAGTTACTGAAGTACCAACCGAATGCTTGATCAAAACCTCCACCATATTCATTTTGGTATTCAGGTAATGAAGCTATTTCGTTTACAAATACAGCATTTGAAACTGTAACTTCAGTTTTCTTAGCTCCTCCTTTTGAAGAAGAACCAGATTTAGTAGTAATGATGATTACACCATTACGTCCTTGCGTACCATATAATGTTGCAGCAGCTAAACCTTTTAAAACGTTTACGTTTTCAATGTTGTTTGGGTCAATATCTAAAAAACGACTTGATCCATTATTACCATCAACAAAATTTCCTTGTGAATTTGTGTCACCACTAAAAGGTACACCATCAACAATAAATAAAGGTTGATTACTTCCACTAAAAGAGTTTAACCCTCTAATGATAATACTTGTTCCAGAACCAGACATACCACTCTGTTGTTTTATGTTTACACCAGATGCTTTACCTGTTAAAACACGAGCAATATCTCCTTCAGAACGTTCACTTATTTGATCTGCGCTAATTTTAGATACCGCATATCCTAAAGATTTTTTCTGTCTAGACATACCTAAAGCGGTAACAACCACTTCGTCTAATACATTTGCATCTTCTTTCATTGTTACATTAACAGTGTTAGAATCTCCAATTGTTCTTTCAGCAGTTTTGTATCCTAAATAACTAAAGCTTAGCACATCGCCAGCTTTTGCTGTTATAGAAAACTTACCGTCAAAATCCGTCTCAGTACCTGTAGCGGTACCTTTGATGACAACACTAACTCCTGGTAATGCTCCTGAATTATCAGAAATAGTACCCGAAACAGTCTTTTCTTGTGCAAATGAGATTTGCACGACCAACGCTAATAAAAGCGTTAAAATTCCATTAAACTTTGTTTTCATTGTATAATTATTTGAATTAATTGTCCCAAAAGTCTTAAATAAAAGTTAATTACACAACAAAAAGAGTGAAAAATGTTAATTATAATATGGTAAATGTTAAAAAATAAGGGGTCTTGTGTTAAAAGAACGTTAACATTTTGTTGTCAAAAACCTGTAACACAGCACCTTTGTTTCAGAATTTTATTTATTACAACATCCCTGTTTTTATTAATAACAAAGCGATTAGAACCTTGTTTTATTATTTCATGTGCATTTTTTGAGGTGAATAAGCATAAAAAAAGAGATTTAGTGAACTAAATCTCTTTAATGGATACAAACTAAATCATACACTTCTGTTTAGATAGTGCCTATTGTAGTTAAAATAGCGTCAGTATTTTGATGCTAATTATTGAGGTTTCTAAATAGTTATTACCAGATACGTTGTTGAATGTGCTGTTAATGTCAATTTTGCTATTGCCTCTTGTAAATTGGTATCCAAGCCCTATTGATTTTAATATTTCGTTGTGACGATCAATATTAAACAGACCTATATCATGTATGCTATATATATAGGAGTCCGTTTTTGTGTGTAATCTCAATTCGCTATTTATATAGGTATAAGAATTTGATAATATTGAGTTTTCTTGAAAACCTCTAATACTATTTGTTCCTCCAGATCTAAAAAGCTCATTGTTTAGTGTAGTTTGATTGCTCGTTAGCTTTACTGTATTCTTTAGTAGGAAGTTTATTTTCTTGGAAAAGGAAAAGACAGATGAAGTGTTTATGTTTAACTGGTAAAGAGATGTTATCTCGTCTGTTTTCCTCGTTTTATGTATTAGTTCCATCCCGAAGTTGAATTCACGACGATTAAAAGAGGTGTATGTGATTCCCATCCCTAAACCGAGTTTTTTGTAATTTTTAAAATCAGTGAAGCTATTGCTGATTTTGGAGGATTCATTTTCTGCAATAAAGCGAATCTTTATGTTGTTGTTTATAGGGTAGTGTAGAGATATGTTGGCTTGAGTATTTATGTATGTAGAATCATGTCTGTATATATTAAATGAAATAGAAGGTGCTATTTTTGTATTAAAAATATATGGAATACTGCTTTTTAGATGAAACTCTTGTTTGTCGTTTCCGTTATTCTTCCAGTTAACATGAATTTCTTCTCCTTTATTAAAGGTGTTTTTAAGATGCAAATCAAAATAGCCTCTAAATTTAATCTTTTCGTTTTCTGAGTTGAAGTTTATTAAGCCGTCAAAATAATTTGCTTTCACCTTATTTAGATATAGGTACATGATAGTAGAATCTTTACTAAATAAGATTTCTGGCTTCTTTAATTCTTGAATAAAATCTAACTGGTTTGTTTTGTGTGAGATTTCTTCTATTAATTTTGAATTTACATTTTTATATGATTGAATGTTGAAATGGTGTTTTAAAAAGGAATCCGGAAAATCAGAATACCCTTTAACGATGATTTTATTGATGGTTCGTTTTTTACTTCTGCGAATGCGAAGTGTTGCCGACAATGTTGAATTAAAAATTGAAACGTTAGAAAGGTTGACTTTTGAGAATGTAAGTCCATTACTTATTAATTTATCATTAATTAATGATAGGGTGCTTTTTAAATCTTTAACTTCTAAAATGAGCTGGTTGTCTTTTGTTTTAAGGTGTAAAGATTTTAAAAGAGATAAATCTGCCGACTTTATTTTTAAAGATGCAATCGTTGTTCTTTCGCCAAGAGTAAGGTAAGAAGTGTATTGGTTGTTTTTGATTGTTAAACTATCTTCAACTAAGGTGTAATATCCTTTTTCTTTTAAGACGGCGAGAATGCTGTCTTTTGTTTTTAAGAGGCTTTTTTTTGAGGGAAACTCTGAATTAAATTCAATGAAAGAAAGGTGCTGACTTTCACTTTTATGAACGCTACCTATTTTAAGTTGGTAAAGGCTGTTTTTTTGGCTGTATGTAGTGGATACAATAAAACTAAAGAAAACGAGGTATATATAAGGTGTGATTTTTTTATCCAAAATAAGTTTATAAGTGCTGTAAAAATAGGCTGAAATTCATGAATAATAACTATTTCTATCTAGGATCTAAAAAATAACTACCTGATACATGAATAATTAGAAATAAATTGTACATTTGCCAACTCTTAAAAAGAGACAAATTAGAATTAAAAACGAAATTATTAACAATTTAGTATGCCAACGATACAACAATTAGTACGTAAAGGAAGAACCAAAATAACTAAGAAGAGTAAATCGGCTGCTTTGAAATCATGTCCTCAAAGAAGAGGAGTATGTACACGTGTTTATACTACAACACCTAAGAAACCTAACTCTGCGATGCGTAAAGTAGCGAGAGTAAGATTGACTAACGGTAATGAGATAAACGCATACATTCCTGGAGAAGGACATAATTTGCAAGAGCACTCGATAGTATTAGTTAGAGGTGGAAGGGTAAAAGATTTGCCAGGAGTAAAGTATCACGTAGTACGTGGAGCTTTAGATACAGCGGGAGTTGAAGGAAGAACTCAACGTAGATCAAAGTATGGTGCAAAACGCCCAAAGAAGTAATTATTTAACTTTTTTAATGTAAAGACATGAGGAAAAGAAGAGCGAAAAAAAGAATCCTTTTACCAGATCCAAAATTTAATGATCAATTAGTAACACGTTTTGTGAACAACATAATGTGGGACGGTAAAAAGTCAGTAGCTTTCAAAGTGTTTTATGATGCCTTAGATATCATAGAACAAAGAAAAGGTGAAGAAGAAGAAAAATCAGCATTAGAAATTTGGAAAGACGGTTTGTCAAATGTAATGCCACACGTAGAAGTTCGTTCTAAACGTGTTGGTGGAGCAACATTCCAAATACCAATGCAAATTAGACCAGATAGAAAAGTATCTTTAGCTATCAAGTGGTTAATCTTACATACACGTAAGAGAAATGAGAAAACAATGGCTCAACGTTTAGCTGCAGAAGTAATGGCTGCATCTAAAGAAGAAGGAGCTGCTGTTAAGAAAAGAGTAGATGTGCATAAGATGGCAGAAGCTAACAAAGCATTCTCACACTTTAGATTTTAATTAGATGGCTAGAGATTTAAAATACACTAGAAATATTGGTATTGCAGCGCATATTGATGCTGGAAAGACTACTACAACAGAACGTGTTTTGTATTACACAGGAGTTTCTCATAAGATTGGAGAAGTTCATGATGGTGCAGCAACAATGGACTGGATGGAGCAAGAGCAAGAAAGAGGTATTACAATTACTTCTGCAGCTACAACTTGTGAGTGGGAATTTCCGTTAGAAAATGGAGAATCTATTCCAGAGACTAAAGGATATCACTTTAATATTATTGATACTCCTGGTCACGTTGATTTTACAGTAGAAGTAAATAGATCATTAAGAGTTCTTGATGGTTTAGTTTTCTTATTTTCTGCAGTTGATGGTGTTGAGCCTCAATCAGAAACGAACTGGAGATTAGCTGATAACTATAAAGTACCAAGAATTGGTTTCGTTAATAAAATGGACCGTTCTGGATCAAACTTTATGGCTGTTTGTCAACAAGTAAAAGACATGTTGAAATCTAATGCAGTGCCAATTGTGATGAACATTGGTGATGAAACAGATTTTAAAGGTATTGTTGATTTAGTAAAGAATAGAGCTATTATATGGCACGATGAAACTCAAGGGGCAACTTTTGATGTAGTCGATATTCCAGAAGAATTAAAAGAAGAAGCTGCAATGTTGAGAGGGAAACTGATCGAAGAAGTTGCTGCTTATGATGAGAATCTTTTAGAAAAATACATGGAAGATGAAGATTCAATTACTGAAGAAGAAGTGCATGCTGCGCTTCGTGCTGCAGTAATGGATATGTCTATCATTCCTATGATTTGTGGTTCTGCATTTAAAAATAAAGGTGTTCAGTTCTTATTAGATGCTGTATGTCGTTATTTACCATCTCCTTTAGATAAAGATGGAATTGTAGGTACGAACCCTGACACTGGTGAAGAGATTACTCGTAAGCCAGATGTAAAAGAACCTTTTTCAGCTTTAGCATTTAAAATTGCTACAGACCCTTTTGTTGGTCGTTTAGCATTTTTTAGAACATATTCTGGTCGTTTAGATGCAGGTTCTTATGTTTTAAATAACCGTTCAGGTAAAAAAGAACGTATCTCTCGTATCTATCAAATGCATGCTAATAAGCAAAACGCAATTGATTATATCGAAGCAGGAGATATTGGTGCAGCTGTAGGATTTAAATCTATTAAAACTGGAGATACTTTATCAGATGTAAAACATCCTATTGTTTTAGAATCAATGGATTTTCCAGATCCAGTAATTGGTATAGCTGTAGAGCCTAAAACTAAGACTGATGTTGAAAAAATGGGTGTGGCATTGTCAAAATTGGCAGAAGAAGATCCTACTTTTCAAGTAAAAACAGACGAAGCATCTGGGCAAACAATTATATCTGGAATGGGAGAATTACACCTAGATATTATTGTTGACAGAATGAGACGTGAGTTTGGTGTTGAGTTAAATCAAGGTGAACCTCAAGTTGAATATAAAGAAGCTTTAACCAAAACTGCAGAGCACAGAGAGACTTATAAGAAGCAATCTGGAGGACGTGGTAAGTTTGGAGATATTGTATTTGAAATGGGACCAGCAGATGAAGATTTCAAAGAATCAGGTTTACAGTTTATAGATAAAATTAAAGGTGGTCGTATTCCAAAAGAATTTATTCCATCTATTGAAAAAGGATTTAGAGAGGCTATGAAAAATGGTCCTTTAGCTGGATTCGAAATGGAAACTATGAAAATTACATTGAAAGATGGATCTTTTCACGCAGTAGATTCTGATGCTCTTTCTTTTGAGTTAGCAGCAAGAATGGGATATAAAGCTTGTGGAAAAGCAGCAGGAGCTGTTGTTCTTGAACCGATTATGAAAATGGACGTTGTGACACCTGAGGAAAACATGGGTGACATAGTTGGAGATTTAAATCGTCGTAGAGGGCAGGTAAATGCAATGGATGATAGAGCAGGAGCAAAGGTTGTAAAGGCGGATGTGCCTTTATCTGAGCTGTTTGGGTATGTTACTACATTAAGAACATTATCTTCTGGTAGAGCAACTTCTACTATGGAATTTTCTCACTATGCACAAACACCTTCTAATATTTCAGAAGATGTAATTACTAAAGCTAAAGGATAGTTTACTAAATAGATATAAAATGAGTCAAAAAATTAGAATCAAATTAAAGTCTTATGATTACAATTTAGTAGATAAATCTGCTGAAAAAATCGTAAAGACTGTAAAGGCAACTGGAGCTGTAGTTAACGGTCCAATTCCATTACCAACACATAAAAAGATTTTCACAGTATTACGTTCACCACACGTAAACAAAAAATCTAGAGAGCAATTTCAGTTATCTGCTTACAAAAGATTATTAGACATTTATAGTTCTTCATCTAAGACTATTGATGCTTTAATGAAACTTGAGTTACCAAGTGGAGTAGAAGTTGAGATCAAAGTATAAATAAAACTCGATTAACTCAGTAGTCTTTTGGTTACTGAGTTTTATTGAAGACATGTCCGGAGGGTTTCGCGAAGGAAAAACGGTAAAAACATATTCAGCGTTGAAAATGTTTTAACGCTGTTTTTTTTGATATGAATTTCTAAAGGATGTACCGAAACGGAAGTTTCAAATAATTAATTATTAATATAGACGCGATGGATACTAAATCTAACGTCTAAAATCTAAACAAAATGTCTGGATTAATAGGAAGAAAGATTGGGATGACCAGCTTATTCGACGAAAACGGGAAGAACATTCCTTGTACAGTAATCGAAGCAGGCCCTTGTGTTGTTACCCAAGTCAGAACTGAAGAAGTTGACGGATACAATGCGTTACAACTTGGTTTCGATGATAAAAAAGCAAAAAGCTCTAATAAAGCTTTAGATGGTCACTTTAAAAAAGCTGGTACCACTGCTAAAAGAAAAGTCATTGAATTTCAAGGATTTGAAGAAGAGTATAAATTAGGAGATGCGATCACAGTAAGTCACTTTACAGAAGGTGAGTTTGTTGATGTGTCAGGAACTTCTAAAGGTAAAGGTTTCCAAGGGGTTGTAAAACGTCATGGATTTGCCGGAGTTGGTCAAGCAACACACGGACAACATAACCGTTTAAGAGCGCCAGGATCTATTGGTGCAGCATCTTACCCAGCAAGAGTATTCAAAGGAATGCGTATGGCAGGTAGAATGGGTGGAGATACAGTTAAAGTACAAAATCTAAAAGTATTAAAAGTAGTTGCTGAAAAGAACTTACTTGTTGTTAAAGGAGCAGTTCCTGGACACAAAAATGCTTACGTAACTATTCAGAGATAATGAAAGTAGCAGTTTTAGATATTACAGGAAAAGATACAGGCAGAAAAGTTGAACTTTCTAGCGATGTATTCGAAATAGAGCCAAACCAACATGCAATTTACTTAGATGTAAAGCAACATTTGGCAAACAAAAGACAAGGTACTCACAAGGCTAAAGAAAGAGCTGAGATTACTGGAAGTACAAGAAAAATCAAAAAACAAAAAGGTACTGGTACTGCAAGAGCAGGTTCTATCAAGTCTGGTGTTTTTAGAGGTGGAGGACGTATGTTCGGACCAAGACCTAGAGATTATTCTTTCAAATTAAACAAAAATTTAAAGCGTTTAGCTCGTAAATCTGCGTTAAGTACACAAGCAAAAGAAAACAATTTGGTAGTCGTTGAGAACTTTGAGTTCGATGCGCCAAAGACAAAGAACTTTGTTAATGTATTGAAGGCTTTAGGGTTAGAAAACAAAAAATCTTTGTTTGTGTTGGCTGATTCAAATAATAATGTATATTTGTCATCACGAAATTTAAAAAGAACAAAAGTTATAATCGGTTCAGACTTAAGTACTTACGGAGTTTTAAATGCAGGTAAAGTTGTATTTATGGAAAGTTCTTTAGAAGGAATAGAAGAAAATTTTAGCAAATAATAGATATGAATATTTTAATAAAACCTATTATTACGGAAAAAGCGACAAACGATAGCGAGTTAAACAACCGTTATACATTTGTTGTAGATAAAAGAGCTAACAAATTGGAAATCAAAGGAGCTATTGAAGCTACTTATGGAGTTGCAATTACAGCTGTAAGAACTATGAACTATCCTGTTCAAAGAAATACTAAATTCACTAAGAAAGGTATGGTAACAGGAATGAAGAGTGCTTACAAAAAAGCGATAGTACAGTTAGCAGAAGGAGAAATTATTGATTTTTATAACAATCTTTAAGAAAAGAGAAAATGTCAGTTAGAAAATTAAAACCAGTAACACCAGGTCAGCGTTTTAGAGTAGTAAACGGGTTCGACACCATTACTACTGACAAGCCGGAAAAAAGCTTATTAGCACCGAAAAAAAGATCTGGAGGTCGAAACAATCAGGGTAGAATGACAACTCGTAATATTGGAGGTGGTCACAAGCAAAAATATCGTATTATCGATTTTAAAAGAGATAAATTTGGTATCCCTGCAACAGTAAAAACTATAGAGTACGATCCAAATCGTACTGCATTTATTGCTTTACTTAGTTATGCTGATGGAGAAAAACGTTATGTAATTGCACAAAACGGTTTAGAAGTAGGTCAGAAAATTGTCTCAGGAACAGGTGTCGCTCCAGAAATTGGAAACGCGATGTTATTAAGTGAGATTCCTTTAGGAACTACAATTTCTTGTATTGAATTACGTCCAGGACAAGGAGCTGTTATGGCTCGTTCTGCAGGTTCTTTTGCACAGTTAATGGCAAGAGACGGGAAATATGCAACGGTTAAGTTGCCATCTGGTGAAACAAGATTAATCTTGTTAACATGTATGGGAACTATTGGAGTAGTATCTAATTCTGATCATCAATTATTAGTATCTGGTAAAGCAGGTAGAAGTAGATGGTTAGGTAGACGTCCAAGAACAAGACCAGTAGTGATGAACCCTGTTGATCACCCAATGGGTGGTGGAGAAGGTAAATCTTCTGGTGGACATCCAAGATCTAGAAACGGAATACCTGCTAAAGGATTCAAAACTAGATCTAAAACCAAGGCTAGTAATAAGTATATTTTAGAACGTAGAAAGAAATAATAAATCATGGCAAGATCATTAAAAAAAGGACCTTTCGTTCACTACAAACTAGAAAAAAAAGTTTTAGCTAACGTTGAATCAGAAAGTAAATCAGTAATTAAAACTTGGTCAAGAGCATCTATGATAACTCCTGATTTTGTTGGACAAACAATTGCAGTTCACAACGGACGTCAGTTTGTACCAGTATACGTTACTGAAAACATGGTAGGTCATAAATTAGGCGAATTTTCACCAACACGTTCTTTTAGAGGACATATAGGTGCGAAAAATAAAGGTAAAAAATAGTAGGAAATGGGAGTTCGTAAACACAACATGGCAGAACAGTTAAAAGAAGCAAGAAAGCATAAAGCATTCGCAAAGCTTACTAACTGTCCTACATCACCAAGAAAAATGCGTTTAGTAGCGGATTTAGTAAGAGGTGTTGAGGTAGAAAAAGCACTACAAATTTTAAAATTCAGCTCGAAAGAAGCATCCATCAATTTAGAAAAATTGTTATTGTCTGCAATTGCAAACTGGCAAGCTAAAAATGAAGATGCAAGTATTGAAGATGCTGGCTTATTTGTGAAGTCTATTTGTGTAGACAGCGCAGGTATGTTAAAAAGATTAAGACCCGCTCCACAAGGGCGTGCACATAGAATTCGTAAGCGTTCTAATCACGTCACTTTAGAGTTAGGTAGTAAAAATATTGAAAGCAAATAATTAAAGTAGACATGGGACAAAAAACAAATCCAATAGGACTTCGTTTAGGAATCATCAGAGGTTGGGAATCTAACTGGTACGGTGGAAATGACTACGGAGATAGATTAGCTGAAGATGATAAAATAAGAAAGTATGTAAATGCTAGATTATTTAAAGCAAGTGTATCAAGAGTTATTATTGAGCGTACGCTTAAACTTGTAACCGTTACTATCACTACTGCTAGACCTGGTATTATTATCGGAAAAGGTGGACAAGAGGTAGACAAGTTAAAAGAAGAGCTTAAGAAAATTACTGGTAAAGAAGTACAAATTAATATTTTTGAGATTAAACGTCCAGAATTAGATGCAAAATTAGTTGCTTCTAGTGTTGCACGTCAAATTGAAAATAGAATTTCGTACAAACGTGCTATCAAAATGTCGATTCAAGCTTCAATGAGAATGAACTGTGAAGGTATTAAAATACAGATTTCAGGTCGTTTAAATGGAGCAGAAATGGCTCGTTCTGAGCATTATAAAGAAGGTAGAATCCCTCTTTCTACTTTTAGAGCAGACATTGATTATGCACTTGTCGAAGCCCATACAACTTACGGTAGAATCGGAATTAAAGTATGGATTATGAAAGGTGAGGTTTATGGAAAAAGAGAATTATCTCCACTAGTTGGTTTGTCAAAAAAACAAACAGGCGGAAATAATAAGAAACCACAACCTCGTAGAAGAAAATAATTTTTAAAAGTAGAAATTAAAAATGTTACAGCCTAAAAGAGTAAAATACCGTAAGGTACAGAAAGCGAAGGGGAACATGAGAGGAAACTCTGGAAGAGGGACGCAACTTTCAAACGGAATGTTTGGAATTAAGTCTTTAGATCAGAATTTACTTACATCTCGTCAAATAGAAGCAGCACGTATCGCAGCGACTCGTCATATGAAAAGAGAAGGTCAATTATGGATTAAAATATTTCCGGACAAGCCTATTACCAAAAAACCATTAGAAGTACGTATGGGTAAAGGTAAAGGAGCTCCAGAATATTTTGTAGCTGTAATTAAACCAGGTAGAGTTTTATTTGAAGTTGGTGGTGTACCAATGGACGTTGCTAAAGAAGCATTACGTTTGGCAGCACAAAAACTTCCAGTAAAAACTAAGTTTATGGTCGCACGTGATTATGATAACGCTTAATTTGATAAGAAAATGAAACAGTCAGAAATTAAAGAATTATCAACAACAGATTTGCAAGAAAATCTAGTTTCGTTGAAAAAGAACTATACTGATTTAAAAATGGCTCACGCGATTTCTCCGTTGGAAAATCCAATACAGTTAAGAGCCCTAAGAAAATCTGTTGCAAGAATTGCTTCAGAGTTAACAAAAAGAGATTTACAAGAATTGTAGTCAGTTTTAAAGATGGAAAAAAGAAATCTTAGAAAAGAGAGAATTGGTGTTGTATCTAGTAACAAAATGGAGAAATCTATCGTTGTTTCTGAGGTAAAGAGAACAAAACACCCAATGTATGGAAAATTCGTTTTAAAAACGAAGAAGTATGTTGCGCACGATGAAGCAAACGACTGCAATATAGGAGATACTGTAAAGATCATGGAAACAAGACCTTTAAGTAAATCTAAATGTTGGAGATTAGTAGAAATCCTAGAAAGAGCTAAATAATATGTTACAGACAGAATCAAGATTAAAAGTAGCAGATAACACAGGAGCTAAAGAGGTTTTAGTAATTCGTGTTTTAGGAGGAACTAGAAAGCGTTACGCTAGTGTTGGAGATAAAATTGTTGTTACTGTAAAGTCAGCAACTCCAAATGGTGGTGTAAAGAAAGGTCAAGTTTCTAGAGCAGTTGTTGTTCGTACTAAAAAAGAAATTAGACGTAAAGATGGGTCTTATATCAGATTTGATGATAATGCTTGTGTACTTTTAAATCCAACTGAGGAGATGAGAGGAACACGTGTATTTGGACCTGTAGCTCGTGAACTTAGAGATAAGCAATTTATGAAAATTGTATCATTAGCACCAGAAGTGCTTTAAACCCGTTAATGAGATGAAAAAACTTATAATAAAAACAGGTGATACTGTTAAAGTAATGGCTGGAGATCATAAAGGATCAGAAGGTAAGGTTTTACAAATTCTTAGAGAGAAAAATAGAGCTATCGTTGAAGGTGTGAATATGGTTTCAAAACACACAAAACCTAGTGCTCAAAGCCCTCAAGGAGGAATTGTAAAAAAAGAAGCATCTATTGATGTATCTAATTTATCATTAGTTGAAAATGGTGTATCAACGAGAGTTGGTTTCAGAATGGAAGACGATAAGAAAGTTAGATTTTCAAAAAAATCAGATAAAGCTATATAATTATGACTTATATACCAAGATTAAAAGCAGAATATAAAAGTAGAGTAGTTACTGCTCTTACTGAAGAATTTGGTTATAGCAATATAATGCAAGTACCTAAATTACAGAAAATTGTAGTTAGTAAAGGTGTTGGAGCTGCTATAGCTGATAAAAAGTTGATTGACTATGCTCTAGAAGAATTGGCAACAATTACGGGTCAAAAAGCAATCGCTACATTGTCTAAAAAAGATGTTGCAAACTTCAAATTACGTAAGGGAATGCCAATTGGTGTGAAAGTTACGTTAAGAGGTGAGAAAATGTATGAATTTTTAGATAGATTGGTTACTGCGTCTTTACCACGTGTTAGAGATTTTAACGGTATTAAAGCTAATGGATTTGACGGTAGAGGTAATTACAATTTAGGAATTACTGAACAGATCATTTACCCAGAGATAAATATTGATAAAGTGAATAAAATAGGTGGAATGGATATTTCATTTGTAACTTCTGCAGACACAGATAAAGAAGCTAAATCATTATTAGGAGAATTAGGTTTACCATTTAAAAAGAATTAAGACATGGCTAAAGAATCAATGAAAGCCCGTGAGGTAAAAAGAGCAAAAACAGTAGCTAAGTACGCTGAGAAAAGAACCGCTTTGAAAAAAGCTGGAGATTACGAAGGGTTACAAAAGTTACCTAAAAACGCTTCTCCGGTTAGAATGCATAATAGATGTAAGCTAACAGGAAGACCAAAAGGGTATATGCGTCAATTTGGAGTGTCACGTGTGACTTTCCGTGAAATGGCAAATCAAGGATTAATACCAGGTGTAAGAAAAGCAAGTTGGTAGAAATCAGAAATAAAGCTTAAAAATAAAAATAGAATGTGTATCTTTGCACGCTCTATTTTTTTTGAGTATAAGAATATTAACTGATTTTAGGTTTAATTATCACAGAGAAATCTGTAGTAGAAATAGAGATAATTAAAAACCGAAATCGCAATTTTAAATAAATATGTATACAGATCCAATCGCGGATTTTTTAACGAGAGTTAGAAATGCAATCGCAGCAGGACACAGAGTAGTCGAAATTCCAGCTTCAAAACTGAAGAAGGACATGACAAAGATTTTATTTGATCAAGGGTTTATTTTAAGCTACCAGTTCCAGGACGAAACAGTTCAAGGAACAATCAAAATAGCTTTAAAATATGACAGAGAGACAAAAGAATCTGTAATTAGAAAGTTAGAAAGAATCAGTACGCCAGGTTTACGTAAGTATGTTGGTGCAACTGAAATGCCAAGAGTTTTAAACGGACTTGGAATTGCTATTGTTTCAACATCTAAGGGTGTTATGACTAACAAAAAGGCACGTCAAGAGAATGTTGGTGGAGAAGTTATTTGTTATGTTTACTAATACTATAAGAAGATGTCAAGAATAGGAAAAAACCCAGTTAACATTACAGATGGTGTAGAAGTAATCATCAATGGTAATGTAGTTACAGTAAAAGGGAAATTAGGAGAGTTAACTCAAGAAATTTCTGGAGATATTACTGTAAAGATAGAAGAAGGTAGTGTTGTATTAAACAGACCTTCAGATAGCAAACCACATAAAGCTGCACATGGTCTTTACAGATCATTAGTTAGCAACATGATTGAAGGAGTAAGCAAAGGCTATACTAAAGAGTTAGAGTTAGTAGGTGTTGGTTACAGAGCTTCAAATCAAGGACAAAAATTAGATTTAGCATTAGGTTTCTCTCATAATATAGTTTTAGAAATAGCTCCAGAAGTTAAAATTGAAACTGTTTCTGATAAAGGAAAAAACCCAATTATTAAATTATCTTCTTTTGATAAGCAATTAGTAGGTCAGGTTGCGGCTAAGATTCGTTCTTTCCGTGCTCCAGAGCCTTACAAAGGAAAAGGAGTTAAGTTTGTAGGAGAAATATTAAGAAGAAAAGCAGGTAAATCTGCATAATAATATAGCATTATGGCATTATCAAAGCTTCAAAGAAGACAAAGAATTAAAAACAGAATCAGAAAGATAGTTTCTGGAACTGCGGCTAAGCCAAGGTTATCTGTTTTTAGAAGTAATAAAGAAATATACGCTCAATTAGTAGATGACGTTGCTGGAGTAACTTTAGCATCTGCATCATCTAGAGATAAAGAGATTGCAACGGGTTCTAAATTAGAAACTGCTGCATTTGTAGGAAAAGCAATTGCAGACAAAGCTGTAAAAGCAGGTGTAGAGACTATTTCTTTTGATAGAAATGGGTATTTATACCACGGAAGAATAAAAGTATTAGCTGACGCTGCTAGAGAAGCGGGTTTAAAATTTTAATAAGGTTATTATGTATAAAAAATATAAAAACGTAGAAAGAGTTAAACCTAGCGGATTAGAACTTGTAGATAAGTTAGTAGGTGTACAACGTGTTACTAAAGTAACAAAAGGAGGTAGAGCTTTCGGATTTTCAGCAATTGTTGTTGTAGGAGACGGAAACGGAGTAGTAGGTCATGGATTAGGGAAATCTAAAGATGTTGCTTCTGCAATTGCAAAAGCAATTGAAGACGCTAAAAAGAATCTAGTTAGAATTCCTATTTTAGACGGAACATTACCTCACGAACAAAAAGGTAAATTTGGTGGAGCAAAGGTGTTTTTAAAGCCTGCTTCTCATGGTACTGGAGTTATTGCTGGTGGAGCCGTTCGTTCGGTATTAGAATCTGTAGGAGTACATGATGTATTATCAAAATCTCAAGGTTCTTCTAACCCTCACAATGTTGTAAAAGCAACTTTAGATGCTTTATTACAATTACGTAGTGCGGTTACTATTGCTAAGCAAAGAGGTGTTTCATTAGAAAAAGTTTTTAACGGATAATATTTAAGGACGATGGCAAAAATTAGAGTAAAGCAAGTAAAAAGCAAAATCGGACGTATTCAGAGTCAAAAAAGGACTTTAGAAGCATTAGGTTTACGTAAAATGAACCAAGTCGTAGAGCACGAGGCAACTCCTTCTATTATTGGTATGGTAAATACAGTTAAACACTTAGTTTCTTTCGAAGAAATTAAATAAAGACACATACAACATGAGTTTACATAACTTACAACCCGCAGAAGGATCTGTAAAAAAAGGAAAAAGAATCGCAAGAGGTGAAGGTTCTGGTAAAGGTGGTACCGCTACTAGAGGTCACAATGGTCAGAAATCTCGTTCAGGTTATTCTAGAAAAATAGGATTCGAAGGAGGGCAGATGCCACTTCAAAGACGTGTTCCTAAATTTGGATTTACAAACATTAACCGAAAGGAATATGTTGGAGTTAATTTAGATAGATTACAAACATTAGTTGACGATGGTAAAATTACAGATACTGTAACTTTAGACATCTTAATCGCTAATAGAATAGTTAGCAAAACTGAACTAGTTAAAATACTAGGTAGAGGAGAGCTTAAGGCTAAATTAAATATTACTGTTCACAAATTTACTGCTACTGCAAAAGCTGCTATTGAAGCTGCTGGAGGAGAAGTAGTTACTTTATAAGATTTAGTAAATGATGAAATTGATAAATACTTTAAAAGACATCTGGAATATTAAAGAGTTAAGAGAAAAACTTATTTTAACATTAGGTTTAATTGCTGTATATCGTTTTATGGCTCAAGTTCCATTACCTGGAATTGATCCTTTACAATTAACAGCATTAAAAGACCAAACTTCAGAGGGGCTTTTAGGATTATTAAATGCATTTACTGGTGGAGCATTTTCTAGAGCGTCAATTATGGCACTTGGAATTATGCCTTACATTTCTGCTTCTATTGTAGTTCAATTAATGGGAATTGCGGTTCCTTATTTACAAAAACTACAAAAAGATGGAGAAAGTGGAAGAAAGAAAATTACACAAATTACTCGTTGGTTAACAATTGGTATTACATTGGTGCAAGCACCAACGTATATTACTGCCATTAAAACATCATTTGGGTTGCCTGAAGAAGCTTTCTTAGTTGGAGGCGCTACTTTTTGGTTCTCATCAATTGTATTGTTAACTGCAGGAACCATTTTTGCAATGTGGTTGGGAGAGCGTATTACAGACAAAGGAGTTGGTAATGGTATTTCATTATTAATTACAGTTGGTATTCTCGCTAATTTCCCAGGAGCATTTATGCAAGAATTAGTGTCTAAAACAACGAATGCAGGTGCAGGAGGTATCATGATGATCCTTTTAGAAATACTTGTATGGTTTGTTGTAATTTTATTATCAGTTCTATTAGTTACCGCAGTACGTAAAGTTGCTGTTCAGTATGCTAGAAGAACCGTAGTTGGAGACGTTAAAGATGTAGCTGGAGCAAGACAATACATTCCGTTAAAATTAAATGCAGCGGGAGTAATGCCAATCATTTTTGCGCAAGCAATTATGTTTTTACCAGTAGCATTAGCTAGAAAGTTTCCAATGTTAAGCGAATTACAAGACATGAATGGTTTATGGTACAATGTGTTATTTGCATTTTTGATAATCGTATTTAGTTACTTTTATACCGCAATTACAGTTCGTACTGATGAAATGGCTCAAGGGTTAAAAAGAAGCAATGGATTTATTCCTGGAATAAAACCTGGTTCTGAAACTGCAGAAAAATTAGATTCAATCTTATCTAGAATTACGTTCCCAGGATCGTTATTCTTAGCAGGGTTATCTATTTTGCCAGCTATTATAGTTCAATTCGGAGTTCAACAAAGTTGGGCAATGTTTTATGGAGGTACGTCATTAATAATTATGGTTGGAGTTGCAATTGACACCATTCAGCAAATTAATTCGTATTTATTAAATAGTCATTATGATGGTTTAATGAAAACAGGAACGAGTAGAAAATCATTGAAGTAATATGGCTAAACAACCAGCAATACAACAAGACGGAACAATTACAGAAGCATTGTCAAATGCGATGTTCCGTGTAGAGTTAGAAAATGGACATATTGTTACAGCTCATATCTCTGGTAAAATGCGTATGCATTACATTAAATTATTACCAGGAGATAAAGTAAAATTAGAAATGAGTCCTTACGATTTAACTAAGGCTAGAATCACTTATAGATATTAAAAATACACACAGATGAAAGTTAGAGCATCAGTTAAGAAAAGAAGTGCCGACTGCAAAATAGTTCGCAGAAAAGGTAGATTATACGTAATTAATAAACAAAATCCTAGATTTAAACAAAGACAAGGTTAATGGCAAGAATAGCAGGTATTGATATCCCAAAGAATAAAAGAGGAGTTATTGCTTTAACTTATATCTTTGGAATTGGAGCAAGCAGAGCTAAAGAGATTTTAGCAAATGCAAAAGTTGACGAAAGTATTAAAGTTCAAGATTGGAACGATGATCAAATCGCAGCAATTAGAGAACAAGCAGGTTCATTCACTATTGAGGGAGAATTACGTTCTGAAGTTACATTAAACATCAAGAGATTGATGGATATTGGATGTTACAGAGGTATTCGTCATAGAACAGGTCTTCCATTAAGAGGACAGAGAACTAAGAATAACTCTAGAACAAGAAAAGGTAAAAGAAAAACTGTAGCTAACAAAAAGAAAGCTACTAAATAATAACTAGAAATTATGGCTAAAGCGAGTACAAAAAAGCGTAAAGTTATTGTTGAGTCAGTTGGTGAAGCACATATTACCGCATCATTTAACAACATCATTATCTCTTTAACAAACAAAAAAGGTGATGTAATATCATGGTCATCTGCTGGTAAGCAAGGATTTAGAGGTTCTAAAAAGAACACTCCATATGCTGCTCAAACTGCTGCAGAAGATTGTGCTAAAGTTGCACACGAAGCTGGACTTAGAAAAGTGAAAGTTTTTGTTAAAGGACCAGGTAACGGTAGAGAAAGCGCAATCAGAACATTACATAATAATGGAATTGAAGTTACAGAGATTATCGATGTAACACCAATGCCACATAATGGATGTCGCCCTCCAAAGAGAAGAAGAGTATAATTAAATTTTTAACTAAGTTGGATGAGATTATCGAAGGAGTTCGCCTTAATTCATAATCCCAGCTTTAATAACTAAGAAATGGCAAGATATACAGGACCAAAAACTAAAATTGCCCGTAAATTCGGAGAAGCAATTTTCGGAGATGATAAAAACTTTGAAAAAAGAAATTATCCTCCAGGGCAACATGGAAACGCAAAAAGAAGAGGTAAAAAATCTGAATATGCAATCCAGTTAGCAGAAAAACAAAAAGCTAAATACGCATATGGTATTTTAGAACGTCAATTTTCTAACTTATTTAAAAAAGCATCAAGATCTAAAGGGATTACTGGTGAGGTTTTATTACAGTTATGTGAATCTCGTTTAGATAACGTTGTGTACCGTTTAGGTATTTCAAAATCTCGTAGTGGAGCACGTCAATTAGTTTCTCACAGACACATTACTGTGAATGGAGAAATTTTAAACATTCCTTCTTATTCTTTAAAAGATGGAGACGTTGTTGCAGTAAGAGAGAAATCTAAGTCATTAGTTGCAATAGATAGCGCGTTAGCTTCTAACAGTAATGTATATGAATGGTTAACTTGGAATGGTGACTTATTATCAGGAACTTTTCTTAAAGCTCCAGAAAGAGTACAAATACCAGAGACTTTCAAAGAACAATTAATTGTAGAATTATATTCTAAGTAATAAATTAATCATATTGAAATTCAGCCAAAGGGTCTATTCGTATTTCTTCATACTTATAGGCCGCACAACTGAATAACAATTAAAAGAAGAAAAATATGGCAATTTTAAATTTTCAGAAACCTGACAAAGTAATTATGATTGAATCTACAGATTTTTCTGGTAGATTTGAGTTTAGACCTTTAGAGCCAGGTTTCGGATTAACAGTTGGGAATGCATTAAGAAGAGTATTATTATCTTCTTTAGAAGGATTTGCAATTACATCATTAAGAGTTGATGGTGTAGAGCATGAATTTTCTGCAATTAAAGGAGTTGTAGAAGACGTTACAGAAATTATCTTAAACTTAAAACAAGTTCGTTTTAAGAAACAAATTGAAGAGACTAATAATGAGTCTGTTTTAGTAAATGTTTCAGGTCAAGAGCAGTTAACTGCTGGAGATTTACAAAGATTTATTTCTGGTTTTCAAGTATTGAATCCTGATTTAGTTATCTGTAATATGGATAAATCTGTGAAGTTAAACATGGAGATTTCTATAGAAAAGGGTAGAGGATTTGTACCTGCAGAAGAAAATAAAAAATCTACTGCACCTTTAGGAACTATTTTTACAGATTCTATTTACACTCCAATAAAGAATGTAAAGTATGCTGTTGAAAATTTTCGTGTAGAGCAAAAAACTGACTACGAAAAATTAATTTTCGATATAGACACAGACGGTTCTATCAATCCTAAAGACGCTTTAACAGAAGCTGCAAAAATTTTAATCCACCACTTTATGTTATTCTCTGATGAGCGTATCACTTTAGAGGCAGATGAAATTGCACAAACTGAAACATATGATGAGGAATCATTACATATGCGTCAGTTGTTAAAGACGAAATTGGTAGATATGGATTTATCAGTTAGAGCTTTAAACTGTTTAAAAGCTGCAGAAGTAGATACTTTAGGTGACTTAGTATCTTTCAATAAAAATGATTTAATGAAATTTCGTAATTTTGGTAAAAAATCATTAACTGAACTAGAAGAACTAGTAAATGTTAAAGGGTTGAACTTTGGAATGGACTTAGGTAAATACAAATTAGATAGAGATTAATTCTTTCATATTTTGCCCCCAATAACTGGTTGAGCAAGATGAGAGTATAAAACAAATGTCATGAGACACGGTAAGAAATTTAACCATTTAGGAAGAAAGACAGCGCATAGAAAGGCGATGTTAGCTAATATGACATGTTCATTAATTGAACATAAACGTATTAACACTACAGAAGCAAAAGCAAAAGCTTTACGTAAATTTGTAGAACCTTTACTTACAAAATCTAAAAACGATACTACACATAATAGACGTGTTGTATTTAGTTACCTTAGAGATAAGTATGCAGTTACAGAATTATTTAAAGAAATTTCTGTAAAGATTGCTGATAGACCAGGAGGATATTTACGTATCATCAAATTAGGAAATCGTCAAGGAGATAATGCTGCTATGGCAATGGTAGAATTAGTTGATTACAACGAAATTTACAATCCTAATGGGAAAAAAGCTAAGAAAACTACTCGTAGAGGGAAGAAGAAAGCTGAAGGTGATGTTGTTGAAGCTGAAACACCAGAAACTTCTGAAGAATAAATATGATATTTATATAATTCATATAAAAGGGATAAACATTTATGTTTATCCCTTTTTTTATACATTTTTATGAATAAGAAATGCATACTAATATAGATAGTATTATTTTTGCAAAAGAAAGTACACAATTATAAAAGAAGACATAACTAAACGATGAAATACCAACAACACAAGAAAGCGTTAGTTTTATTAGCAGATGGAACTATATTTTACGGTAAATCTATAGGGATAGAAGGGACAGCTACAGGAGAGATTTGTTTTAACACAGGAATGACTGGGTACCAAGAAATCTTTACAGACCCATCTTATTTTGGACAATTGATGGTTGCTACCAATGCTCATATTGGAAATTACGGAGTGAATGCAGAAGAAATGGAATCTGAAGGGATTAAAATCTCGGGATTAATCTGTAGAAATTTTAGCTTTACACATTCTAGAGTAGACTCAGACGGAAATTTAAAAGATTGGTTCATCGAACACAATACGATTGCGATTTCTGATGTAGATACGAGAGCCCTTGTTGCATATATTAGAGATAATGGAGCAATGAATGCCATTATTTCTACTGATGTTGATAATATTGAAAGCTTGAAAAAGCAATTAGCCGAAATTCCAGATATGAATGGTTTAGAATTGGCTTCTAAAGTATCAACTAAAGAACCTTATTTTGTTGGAGATGAAAATGCTACCTACAAGATTTCTGCATTAGATATCGGTATTAAAAAGAACATTCTAAGAAATTTTGTAAAAAGAGATGCGTACATAAAAGTATTTCCATACAATACTAGTTTTGAAGAAATGAGTACTTTTAATCCTGATGGATATTTTATTTCTAACGGTCCTGGAGATCCAGAACCTTTAGTAGACGCACAAAATGTAGCCAAAGAAATTATCAAAAGAGATTTGCCTTTGTTTGGTATCTGTTTAGGACATCAAGTAATTGCACTTGCTAACGGAATTTCTACCTACAAAATGCACAATGGACATCGAGGAATTAATCATCCTGTAAAAAATATATTAACTGGTAAAGGAGAAATCACTTCCCAAAACCATGGTTTTGCAATTAATAGAGAAGAAACTGAAGCACATGAGAATGTAGAAATTACACACGTACATTTAAATGATCATACTGTAGCGGGGATTCAATTAAAAGACAAGAATTGTTTTTCTGTTCAATACCATCCAGAAGCGAGTCCTGGACCACATGATGCTGAATATTTATTCGATCAATTTATAGAAAACATTAAAAAAACTAAAAACGTCTTATCGTAATTTAACCGTTAGTCATCGATGCCTTATGTCGGTCGAACACCGTTTTAATTATTTAAAAAATTTAAAAACCACTTTTGATTGTGCTTGAAAAATCACATTCTTTTTCAACGTAATTCCCCACTCATTTATGAGTGGGTTTTTTTTGGCTCTTTTAAAATCTTTTCAGCAAACGTTTTCGTAATTAATTAAATACAAATTATTAAATGCTTTATACATTTCGTAATTTAGCCAAAGTATTGAGAAGGTTTAAAATTAATTAAAATATAAAAAAATGAGTATTATAATTAACATTCATGCACGTCAAATTTTTGATTCAAGAGGGAATCCAACAGTAGAAGTTGATGTTATAACTGAAAACGGAGTTATGGGTAGAGCTGCAGTACCATCTGGAGCATCTACAGGAGAGCATGAGGCAGTTGAGTTAAGAGACGGAGGAAAAGCATACATGGGAAAAGGCGTTTTAAAAGCTGTATCTAATGTGAATCAAATTATAGCTCAAGAATTATTGGGTACATCTGTATTTGAACAAAATAAGATTGATCAAATCATGATTGATTTGGATGGAACTCATAATAAATCAGTGTTGGGTGCAAATGCAATTCTAGGAGTTTCATTAGCTGCTGCAAAAGCTGCTGCTAATGAATTAGGAATGCCTTTGTATAGATATGTAGGTGGAGTATCTGCTAATACATTACCGGTTCCAATGATGAATATCATTAATGGAGGTTCTCATTCTGATGCACCAATTGCATTTCAAGAATTTATGGTGATGCCAGTAAAAGCAGAAAATTTCACACAAGCAATGCAAATGGGGTCTGAAATTTTTCACAGCCTTAAAAAAGTATTACATGATCGTGATTTAAGTACAGCTGTTGGTGATGAAGGTGGTTTTGCACCAACGTTGGATGGTACAGAAGATGCTTTAGACACGATTGCTTTAGCAGTTAAAAATGCTGGGTATACTTTAGGTGATGATATTATGATTGCCTTAGATTGTGCAGCTGCTGAATTTTATGTAGATGGAAAATATGATTATTCTAAATTTGAAGGAACAACTGGAAAAATTAGAACAAGTCAAGAGCAAGCAGATTATTTAGCTGAATTAGCAGCAAACTATCCTATTATTTCTATTGAAGATGGAATGGACGAAAATGACTGGGATGGATGGAAATATTTAACGGATAAAATTGGAGATAAAGTGCAATTAGTTGGTGATGATTTGTTTGTTACGAATGTTGAACGCTTGTCTAAAGGAATTGAAAATGGAATTGCAAATTCTATTTTAATTAAAGTAAATCAAATTGGTACGTTAACAGAAACTATTTCTGCTGTTAATATGGCACACAATGCTGGGTATACTTCAGTAATGTCTCATAGATCTGGTGAAACAGAAGATACTACCATTGCAGATTTAGCAGTGGCTTTAAATTGTGGACAAATTAAAACAGGTTCAGCTTCTCGTTCAGACAGAATGGCTAAATACAATCAGCTATTGCGTATTGAAGAAGAATTAGGGAATACGGCTTACTTTCCAAAAGAAAAAGCCTTTAAAATAAAGTAAAATTCATTTTACAATATAAAAAAACCTTATAAGAATTCTTATAAGGTTTTTTTATGTCTAAAAATAAGATAAATCTATGTTCTAATACCAAAAATCTATGTAGGATGACTTTTAAAATCTTTGAAAAATTGGTATATTCGCAATTCACTTCATTATTATAAAACAAGATAGAAAGAATGTCAGAGAAAGCGACTTTAAAAATAGATGGGCAAGAATATGAGTTTCCATTAATTACTGGAACAGAGAATGAAACTGCAATTGATTTAAAAGCATTGAGAGCAGTAACTAAAGGAGTTATTACAATTGACCCTGGATATAAAAATACAGGATCTTGTTTAAGTGCAATCACATTCTTAAATGGAGAAGAAGGGATCTTACGTTATAGAGGATATTCTATTGAAGAATTAGCAGAGAAAGCAACTTTTTTAGAGGTGGCTTACTTATTGATTTTTGGAGAATTACCTACAGCAGAACAATTAGAGAAGTTTCATACAGATATCAAAGCAAACTCTATTGTAGATGAAGATGTAAAAAAGATTATTGATGCATTTCCAAAGAATGCGCACCCAATGGGAATTTTATCTTCTTTAACGAGCGCTTTAGTTGCTTTTAATCCTAGTTCAGTTAATGTAGATTCTGAAGAAGAAATGTACAATGCAATCGTTAAAATCATGGGGAAATTTCCGGTTTTAGTTGCTTGGGCAATGCGTAAAATTGAAGGGTTACCATTAAATTACGGAAGTAAATCTTTAGGGTATGTAGAGAATGTTATGAAAATGATGTTTGAAAAACCAAATGAAGATTATGAAATCAACCCAGTAGTTAAAAATGCGTTAGATAAATTATTAATCTTACATGCAGATCACGAGCAAAACTGTTCTACTTCTACAGTAAGAATTGTTGGTTCTTCTCATGCTGGATTATTTGCTTCTCTTTCTGCAGGAATTTCTGCACTTTGGGGACCATTACATGGTGGAGCAAACCAAGCAGTAATAGAGATGCTTGAAGCTATTAAAGCAGATGGAGGAGACACAAAGAAATACATGGCGAAAGCGAAAGATAAAAATGATCCTTTCCGTTTGATGGGATTCGGACATAGAGTATATAAAAACTTCGACCCTAGAGCTAAGATTATTAAAGTTGCGGCTGATGAAGTTTTAAACGATTTAGGAATCAATGATCCAATTTTAGAAATCGCTAAAAGTTTAGAGCAAGAAGCATTAAATGATCCTTATTTTGTGGAAAGAAAATTATATCCAAATGTAGATTTCTATTCAGGGATTATTTATCGTGCAATGGGGATTCCTGTTGAAATGTTTACAGTAATGTTTGCATTAGGTAGATTACCAGGATGGATTGCACAATGGAAAGAAATGCGTTTAGGAAAAGAGCCAATCGGGCGTCCAAGACAAATTTATACAGGAGAAAACTTAAGAGATTTTAAAACAATTAACAATAGGTAATCCGTATTTACAGAATGTTCAATACAATTAAAATTATAAAAAACAGATCTGATATTGGAGCTGGTACAAGAGGTTCTGATATGGGAGTTGATGCCATTGAAATTGCCGCGATAAACAAAGCAAATAACTACTTTGGTGAGTATGACTTTGTAGATGTTGCTACAGAGAATGAATCTATTTATAATAAAGTAAACAACTCATTTGCAAAAAGAATTGATAGCGTATTAAACCAATGTACACGGTTAAGCAATCATGTAAAAGTGTCTTTGCAAGAAAATACATTCCCAATAGTTTTATCTGGAGATCATTCTTCTGCATTAGGAACAATTAGCGGTGTAAAGGCGGCACACCCTCAGAAAACGATTGGAGTCGTTTGGATTGATGCGCATGCAGATATTCACTCACCATACACTTCGCCTTCTGGTAATATTCATGGTATGCCATTAGCAGCAGCTTTATCTGAAGATAACCTTGATTTTCAAATCAATGAGATTAATAGAGAAACTTCTGATTTGTGGGAGCGAATGAAAAACATTGCAATTCCCGGAGCTAAAGTTTCAGGAGAGAATGTAATTTATTTTGGAGTTAGAGATACAGAAGAGCCAGAAGACAAACAAATAGAAGCCTTAAAAATCAAGAATTATTCAGTTTCTGAAATTAGATATAAAGGATTAGAGAAGTGTGTGAACGAAGCAATAGAGAGGTTGTCGAATTGTGATGTTATTTATGTTTCTTTTGATGTTGATTCAATGGACTGTGATATGGTTTCTTACGGAACAGGAACTCCAGTCTCTAAAGGGTTCGATCAAGAAGAAGTAACTCAGATTATGCAACAGTTTATAGCGACCAAAAAAGTGGCTTGTGTAGAATTTGTAGAAGTAAATCCGCTATTAGATTTAAAAGGAAATGTAATGGCAGAAACAGCTTTTGAAGTATTAGAAGAAGTAACAAAATCAATAAAAGAGACACTCTAATTTTTAATAAATTTTTTAGTAATTATAGTGTTGTTTTTTGACACAATTTTTAAAAAATACATTCCAACAGTTAATTGGTTAATTCGAATTTGATTGTTGGAATTTTTTTGCACCAATACTTTTCTTCCTTGGGTATCAATAATTAAAATTTGCTCAATAGCAATGCCTGTTACTTGAATCAGTTCTTTTGATGGATTTGGATATATAATGACTTTATTCAGAACAAAATCATCTACAGATAATGTGCTAAATGATCCATTATCAAAACGAAATAAATGTTGCTTTAAAACCAATTGATTTCTATTTCTATTTTCTCTAGATAAAAAATATTTTCCACCACTAATATGTGTAATCCCTTCAATCTGACTAGCCAAACCAATATTAGCAGTGATGTCAGTGCGTTCAATAACTCCGTCAAATGGGTTTTCAATATCAATATTTTTTAAGTATAACAACAGTGGGTTTCCATTTAGACTATAGCCACAAAGTAAAAAACTATTATCTTCAGCATTATAAGTAGCACCCGTTATCAATCCTTCAGAATTATATGACCCAATGTTTTTTGCGGAATAATCTCCAATGTTTTTAGGGATTGAATACGCCTTTACTTCGCTTGTTGCCCAGTTTTTAGAGAAAATAATTAATTCGTCGTTGTAGACAGAAAAAGCTTCTGCATCAAAATCATGATTGTATGGATTTGTACTGAAATTTACTTGATCTTCATAAGAAAAAGTGATGATTTCAGAGGTAACAGAAGTAGAGCTGTTATAATCAGATTTTAAAATTCGATAAATTTTTAAATCTTGCCTGTTTCCGTTATTATTTCCAAAGTCTCCAATATAAATATGAGTATCATCTTGTGTAATATCTTCCCAATCTATATTTGTTGCATTGGTTATTGCAATTGTTCTTGTAATCGTTCCTGATATTGTATCTAATTCATATAGGTTTGCGTTGTCTCCAGAATCATTATGAGTGATTAATTTTCCGTTATAAAAGAGTAATCCAGATGTTTCAGAAACCGTATTTGGTAAATCGTATTTTGTAGTGATATTTTCTATTTGTGCTTCAAGAGAAAAACAAACTAAAAACAGAAAAATAAGCACTATTTTTTCATTCATTATAAAAGGGTTAAACTCAGTATAGCTTTCCGAGTTTTTATAAGAGTACCAAAATTACTCAATTTAAAAGGAAGTCTCAAAATTATATATTTTTCAATATTAGAATTCAATAAAAATTGATGTAATTTTGCTTTTCAGTAAATGAATAGTATGAAACAAACTACAAATACCATTTTAATGGTTCGTCCAATTAGCTTTAGAATGAACGAACAAACGGCTGTTAATAATTATTATCAGCAAGAATTATCAAATACATTACCGGCTACGATACATATAAAAGCTCAAAAAGAATTTGATGATTTTGTGTTAAAGCTGCAAAATAACGGAGTAGATGTTATTGTTGTAAATGATACAGAAACACCAAGTACGCCAGATTCTATTTTTCCAAATAATTGGATTTCTTTTCATGAAAACGGAGATGTAGGGTTGTATCCAATGTTTGCAGAAAACAGAAGATTGGAGCGTAGAGAAGATGTTTTAGAAATTCTAGAAGAAAAAGAGTTTTCGATAGAAAATGTGGTTGATTATACGGATGCTGAAGAAGAAGCTGTTTTTTTAGAAGGTACAGGAAGTGTGGTTTTAGATCGGCAAAACCGGAATGCGTATTGTGCGTTGTCTCCAAGAGCAGATGAGGATTTGTTTATTGAATTTTGCGAGGACTTTGAATATACTCCAGTCGTTTTTAGAGCAAATCAAACGGTAAATAATAAAAGAGAAGCCATTTATCACACCAATGTAATGATGTGTGTTGCAGAACAATTTGCAATTATTTGTTTAGCATCTATTGATGATAAAAAAGAACGTAAAAATGTCATCAAACATTTAAAAGAAAACGGAAAAGAAGTAATTGATATCACTGAAGAACAAGTACATGCATTTGCGGGTAATATGCTGCAAGTAAACGGAACAGACAATCAGCAATATATTGTGATGAGTTCTTCTGCATATGCTAGTTTAAGAAAAGATCAGCTGCAGAAAATTGAAAAAAACAATACGATTATTCATAGCTCTTTAGAGACCATTGAAACATGTGGGGGAGGAAGTGCCCGTTGTATGATGGCGGAAGTATTCTTACCAAAAACGAATTAGAATGTTGTTGTTAGCACTCGCTTTAGCGCCGGCATTAGCCGTTATGATTTATATTTATATAAAAGATAAATATGAACGAGAGCCTATAGGCTTATTGCTGAAAAATTTTGGATTGGGTGCGTCAGCAAGTGTTCTTATTACCTTACTGATTGGTGCATTTGGCAATTTTTTTTTACCCGTAACAAATCCAGAAAGTGTAGTGCAGCAATTTATAAAAGCATTTGTTGTGGTTGCTTTGGTAGAAGAGTTTTCTAAATACGTAATAGTAAGATACTATGCGCAACGAAATAAAGAGTTTGATGAGCCTTTTGACGGTATTGTATATGCAGTGATGGTTTCTATGGGTTTTGCGGCCTTAGAGAATATTATGTATGTCTTTCAGTACGGAATGTCAAACGGAATACTTAGAGCTTTTACAGCGGTTCCTGCACATGCAGCATTCGGAATTTTAATGGGGTATTTTATGGGGAAAGCAAAGTTTGCTAAGGCCAAAAAAGACAAAATCCGATTAAATTTAACCGGATTATTTGCTGCCACCTTGTTTCATGGAGCGTATGATTTCTTTTTGTTTATTAACTTTATTCCAGGAATCTCTATTGGAGCCTTTATCTCTTTAGTTATTGGTTTAATCCTTTCTAAAAAGGCCATTAAGAAGCATCAAGAAATTTCTCGTTTCAAACATTAATTTTTCAACGCCTCTTCAATAATGCTACCTGTAGTTCCATTGGGGAATTCTACGCGTAATAAATTGGCAATTGTTGGAGCAATATCTGTAATGGTATGTGCTTTTTTATAAACACCAGCTTTAATTCCGTTTCCATAAAAAATGATTGGCACATGTGTGTCATAGCTATAACCAGAACCATGTGTTGTTCCTTTTCTACTAGAACTGCTTATGGTTGATGGATTTGGAATTAATAGCACATCTCCAGAGTATTTTTGATTGTATCCTTTTTGTAATTTCTGTAAAATTCCATCTGTAAAATGTGTAGACTGCATTGTTCTTGCAGTTACCGCTTTGTAAATATTTTTATAGTTTATAGCCTCATCAGCAATTTTTTGAGCAACGGTATTTGCATCTAGTTTTAGTTTTTTAATTTCATCATGATTCAGAAACACTTGAAAATTAGAAATGTTTTCAACCAAATTATCAGAGTTGAAATACTGTAAAGTAGTTGTGTTTACAAATTTTTTGAATTCTTTAGAATTAAAATAATGCGCCGGAATTTTCTCTGATTGTAAATACGATGGTACTTGTACTGCTGCGTGATCTGCCGTTAAAAACAAGGTGTAGTTCCCTTTTCCAACTTCAGTATCTAAAAAGGAGAACAAACTCGCTAAGTCTTTATCTAGACGCAAGTAGTTGTCCTGAACTTCTTTAGAAGCAACACCAAACATATGTCCAATATAATCTGGTGTAGAATAGCTGATCGCTAAGAAATCTGTGTAGTTAGATTTCCCTAAGTTTTCTCCTAAAATTGCCGCTTTTGCAAAATCTGTAGTAATAGAATTACCAGCAGGAATTGCTTTGATAATATCGTAACCACCATTTTTGTCTTTCAAGTTAGGAATATCATAAGGAAAAACAGGTTTATCTTTCCCTTTAAATAATACTTCAAATTCATTATCATCAGCGATACTTTCTGTGTATGTATTTATATCGTATAGGGTATTCCAAGGTTTAGAAAGATATGCATCTACTTTTCCAGAGTTGTTAAAATCAGTTACCCACTTTGGTAAAGACTCCATATAAAAAGTACTAGTAATCCATTTTCCATCTTTTTTTCCTTGAAACCAATACGCTCCGTTTGCAGTATGTCCACCAGGTAAAACTGCAGATCTATCTTTAATAGCGACACTAATTGTTTTTCCTTGCATGTTTTGAGCCAATCGCAATTGATCTGTAATGGTTGTGGTTTGCATTCTGTAAGGTGATTTTTTTCCACCTTTTTCCGCTCCTATACTTTCAAAATTAGCATCGTCTACACAGTAAATGTCTTTTTTAGCGTATTTATCATACCAGTTATTACCAATAACTCCATGGTTTTCTGGTGCTGTTCCTGTATAAATAGAGGCATGTCCAACTGCAGTGTACGTAGGGATATAGTTGTAGTGTGCATTCTCTAAGGAGAACCCACCTTTAAGAATTCTTTTAAATCCATCTTCTCCATATTTATCAGCAAAACGAGTTAAATAATCATAACGCATTTGATCGATTACAATCCCAACCACTAATTTGGGTTTTTTCTCTAGTTGTTTTTCTGTAATACAGCTTGTGAAAAAGAATAGCGATAGGCATAAAAAAGCAATTGAATTTTTCATTGTAATAATTTTGAAGTCTAAAAATAGAGATTTTTTAATTATGATTGCTACTATTTTACATTCAGTTAATGCTTTTTTAATACTTTAGCAAAAAGAAAAGTAGCTAATGAATTATTTTGAACATATAGGGAAGTACTTTATGATGCTCAAGCAGGTGTTTACAAAACCACAAAGAGGTCGTGTGTTTAGAGAAGCATTGTCTAGAGAGACAGAAGAATTAGGGGTCAAATCCTTAGGGATAATTATTTTTATCTCTTTTTTTATTGGAGGTGTAATAGCATTGCAAACCGCTTTAAACCTGAACAACCCTTTAATTCCGAAAGCATTAATTGGCTTTGCAGCAAAGAGATCTATTATTTTAGAATTTGCGCCAACATTTTGTTCTATTATTTTGGCAGGTAAAGTAGGTTCTTATATAACATCTAGTATTGGTACTATGAGAGTTACCGAGCAAATAGATGCATTAGAGGTAATGGGAATCAATTCCTTAAATTATTTAGTGCTTCCAAAAATTATTGCAACAGTGTTCTTTTATCCTTTTTTAATTACGTTAGGAATGATTTTAGGAATTTTTGGAGGTTGGGTTGCAGGTAATTTATCAGGGTTGTTTACAGGTACAGACTACATAGAAGGTTTACAATCGGATTTTGACCCTTTTTTAATTCAATATTCACTTATTAAAACATTGATTTTTGCTTTTATCATTGCAACAGTTCCGTCTTATCATGGGTATTATGTTAAGGGAGGTTCTTTAGAAGTTGGTAAAGCAAGTACACAATCAGTTGTTTGGACAATTGTTATTATTGTTATCGCAAATTATATCTTAACTCAAATGTTATTGACCTAATGATAGAAGTAAAAAACTTACATAAAGGATTTGGTGGCGTTGAGATCCTAAAAGGAATTTCTACCACTTTTGAAGCAGGGAAAACAAATTTGATAATTGGGCAAAGTGGTTCTGGTAAAACAGTTTTTCTGAAGTCGTTAATTGGGTTGCATACTCCAGAAAAAGGAACTATTGAGTTTGATGGAAGAGTAAATGTAGAAATGAATATTGAGCAACAAAGACAATTGCGTCAAGAAATTGGAATGGTTTTTCAAGGTAGCGCATTGTTCGATTCTCAAACAGTAGAAGAGAACGTCATGTTTCCTTTAAAAATGTTTACCAAGCAATCTGACAAAGAAATGTTAGCCCGTGCTAATTTCGTTTTAAAAAGAGTTGACTTAGTTGGTTCTAATAAAAAGTTTGTAACAGAGCTTTCTGGAGGAATGCAAAAGAGAGTTGCCATTGCAAGAGCTATAGTAATGAATCCAAAATACTTGTTTTGTGATGAGCCTAATTCTGGGTTAGATCCGCAAACTGCAATTATTATAGACAACTTAATTAAAGAAATTACAGAAGAATTTAAGATTACAACTGTAATTAACACCCATGATATGAATTCTGTGATGGAAATTGGAGAAAAAATTATCTTTTTAAAAGAGGGTAAAAAAGCATGGGAAGGAAGCAATAAAGAGATATTTAAAACTGATAATGAAGCTGTTGTAAATTTCGTGTATAGTTCTAATTTATTCAAGAAAGTTAGAGAGGCATATTTAAATGAAACAAATTGAAAAAAATGTTTGTTTATATGGAATTTGCTTATATATTTGCAGCCGCTAAGACAAAAGAAATGACCTGGTAGCTCAGTTGGTAGAGCATCTCCCTTTTAAGGAGAGGGTCCTGGGTTCGAGCCCCAGCCCGGTCACAAAAAGCCTTTCATTTGAAAGGCTTTTTATTTTAAATTTTGGTGAGATACTCAAGTGGCCAACGAGGGCGGACTGTAAATCCGCTGACTACGTCTTCGAAGGTTCGAATCCTTCTCTCACCACAAATTTTTATAAAGCAGTTTACATTTTTTTGTAAGCTGCTTTTTTATTTCAATTAATATACGTATTTTCTTTTAAGCGTTTTGTCAATATGTTAAACAAAAATATACTTAAGTGAAAATAAATAAGAATTTACTCCCGGTTTTACTATTCCTTTTTTCAATTCATGCATTCTCGCAAGGAACTGTTAAAGGAAAAGTAATTGATGGTAAAACGAGAGAAGCATTACCTTTTGTTTCTGTGCTAATTACAAATACACAAAAAGGAGCAACATCAGATATAGAGGGAAGCTTTAGCATAAATAACACTCCATTAGGATACATTAAAATCCAAGCGTCATTTATTGGGTATAAAACAGTGATTTCTGAGAGCTATTTAGTGACGAATGATAAATCCCCCTTTATTTTAATTGCGCTTTTTGAAACGGCCTCTAAACTAGAGGAGGTCGTGATACGAAGTGCCTTATTTAAAAAACCATTAACGAGCCCAATTTCGTTACAAACTTTAGGTATTGTTGAAATAGAGAAAAACCCTGGAGGAAATAGAGATGTCTTAAAAGTGCTTCAATCGTTACCTGGAGTAGCTTCTAACCCTGGGTTTAGAAATGATATTATAATTAGGGGAGGAGCAACTTCTGAGAATAGGTTTTATATAGATGGAATTGAAGTTCCTGTTATTAATCATTTTCAGACACAAGGGGCAACAGGTGGTCCAGTAGGGTTGATAAATGCAGATTTAATTCGAAATGTAGATTTTTATTCGAGTGCCTTTCCAGCAAATAGAGGAAACGCTCTGAGTTCTGTTATTGAGTTTACGCAAAAGAAAGGGAATCCAACCTCATTGAATACAAGAGCAACATTAGGAACCTCTGACGCAGGTGTTACATTAGATGGTCCGCTAGGAAAGAACACTACTTTTATGGCTTCTGTACGTCAATCGTATTTACAGTTTTTATTTAAACTTCTGAAGCTTCCTTTTTTGCCAACATATACAGATTTACAATTGAATATAAATTCGAAAATCTCGGAGAACAATCAACTTTCATTTTTGTTTATTGGGGCAATGGATGATTTTAACCTAAATGAAGAGGTAAATGATGGTGTAACTGATGAGAAAACGATTAAAAGAAATAGATATTCTTTGAGTAATATTCCAGAGCAAGATCAATGGAATTATACCATTGGAACAAGTTTAAAGCATTATACAGAAAACTCGAATCAAGTATACATCATTAGCCGAAGTGTATTAAGTAACAATGCGATTAAATATTTTAATAATTCTGGCTCACAAAGTGATTTATTACTGGATTATACTTCTACAGAAGTAGAAAATAAATTTCGATTTGAAAATAATACAGCGGTAAATTCATATCAAATCAATTTTGGTGTTGGTATTGAGCAATCTAAGTATTCTAATACAACATTTAAAAAAATAGCAAACTCGCAAGGGGCATCTACAAAAGATTTTTCATCAGAGCTAGCAATGTTTAAATATGCTTTATTTGGACAGGTTTCAAAAGAATACTTAAATTCAAGACTTGGTCTTTCATTTGGTGTTAGATTGGATGGAAATCAATACAATGCATCAATGAAAAATGTATTCAATCAATTTTCACCAAGGTTTTCTGCGGCATATAATTTAAATGATAGATGGTCAATCAACTCTTCAGTAGGTACCTATTATCAATTGCCATCGTACACAACTTTAGGGTTTAGAGATAACACAAATGGGTTGGTAAATCAATCAAATCTAAAATACATTAAATCGAACCATTTCGTTTCTGGGTTGGAGTTTAAGCCCGGTGCTAGTTCAAAAATAACGGTTGAAGGGTTTTATAAATCGTATAGCAATTACCCTTTTTCTATTAGAAATCAAATTAGTTTAGCAAACCTAGGAGCAGATTTTGGTGTTGTAGGAAATGAAGCTGTTACATCAGAATCAAAAGGAAAAGCATATGGATTCGAAATATTTGCTCAGAAGAAATCATACAAAGGTTTGTATGGAATTATATCCTACACGTTTGTTAGAAGTGAGTTTCAGGATGCTTCGGGTAGGTATATTCCATCCTCTTGGGATAATCAACATTTACTAACGATAACAGCTGGAAAAAAATTAAAAAGAAATTGGGAATTAGGCGCTAAGTTTAGGTTGGTTGGAGGTAAACCATACACGCCATATGATGCAGATGCCTCTTCATTAATATCTAATTATGATATAGAAAATAAAGGAATATTTAATTATGATCAATTAAACTCAGAGAGGTTTAAAACTTATACACAATTAGATATTAGAGTAGATAAAACTTGGTATTGGAAAAAAATAGCATTGAATTTTTATGTAGATATTCAAAACTTGCTTTCTAGTCAAGCAGATGCTCAATCAGTTCTTTCACCAACATTAGATTCAAATGGAAATAAGGTAATAGATGCAGCAAATTCTAATAAATATGTATTAGAAGAATTAGATAGAACTAATGGGAGTATTTTACCAGCCTTTGGTTTTATTGTAGACTTTTAAAGACCAATACTCATGAGTTTAAAATCATTATTGCTAATTTTTATAGGTATGAGCTTTTCAAATATTATTTTTGATTTTAATAAAGAGAGTGCTATTTCAGGTTGGAAAATAGTAGATGATGTAGTAATGGGGGGAAGATCTTCTGGAGATTTTAAACTCAATATTAATGGACATGGAGAGTTCTCTGGTGCTGTTTCTTTAGAGAACAACGGTGGTTTTTCTTCAGTAAGATATCGGTTTGAGAAAAATGATTTGGCAAACTACACTAGGTTTGTTCTAAACATAAAAGGAGACGGTAAGAAATATCAATTTAGAGTCAAATCTAATACCTCTAATTATCACTCATATATTTCTATCATTCAAACAGATACTACTTGGCAGACTATTGAAATTTTGTTTTCAGAGATGTATCCAGTATTTAGAGGACGCGAATTAAATATGGCCAATTACCCCGCAAAAGAGATGGAGGAGATTGCTTTTTTAATTGGAAACAAGAAAAGAGAACGTTTTAAATTACAAATTGATAAAATAGAGTTAAAGTAAATTGAGATGCATTAAACTTTCTTTTTTGTATATTTCCAACAATGTTTTAGAGGAGATATAATTAATTTAAAATGGAAGAACAAGAAAAGAAAGAGCAAGCTGTAGAGCAATCAAAAAAAGAAGTAAAACAAGGTGCTAAAGGGTTATTTGTGAGTATTAAAAAATTCTTAGTAGAGTTACTTGATTTCAGAGACGACACGGATCATGAAGCAACAATAGAAGCAATAAAACTAGACATCCCTTTTAAGGGAGCCACCGCTTGGATTTTAATTTTTGCTGTATTTATTGCCTCTATCGGTTTGAATGCAGACTCAACTGCTGTAGTAATTGGAGCCATGCTAATTTCGCCGCTAATGGGGCCGATTTTAGGGATTGGAATGTCAATTGCAATAAACGACATAGATACGTTGCGAAAATCGTTAGTAAACCTTTCTACAATGATTGTGTTGAGTTTGCTAACAGCATTTTTATTCTTTTATATTTTTCCTTTAAGTGAAGATAACTCAGAGTTGCTGGGGCGAGTTCGTCCAGATATTAGAGATGTATTGATTGCTTTCTTTGGAGGTTTGGCATTAATGGTTGCCAGAACAAAAAAAGGAACCGTAGCGACAGTAATTTTTGGAGTAGCAATTGCAACTGCTTTAATGCCGCCTTTATGTACCGCTGGTTATGGATTAGCAATTGGTAATTTTTCGTACTTCTTTGGAGCAATGTATTTGTTTACTATCAATACAATTTTCATTGCACTAGCAACATTTTTAGTGTTGAAGCTATTGAGTTTTCCGATGTTGAAATATGTGAATTCAGCAAAAAGAAAACGCATTGCCCAATTGGCTTCTGTATTGGCAATTATTGTCATGATTCCTGCAGTGTTTACTTTTGTTACAGTGTATAAAGAGAGCCAGATGAATAATCAAATTGCATTATTTATTAAAAAAGAAGTGAAAAGCAATCCTTCATATTCATTAATAGAATACAATAAAGATTTAGAAAAGAAATCATTGGAATTGAACTTCTTTAATGAAATGACAGAAGGAGAACAAAATTCTTTAAGAATTAGATTAAAAGACACGGATTATACGGCCTTAAAAGACTTTGTTATTGATGTGAAAGGGAGTGATACAAAAAGTTATCAGTTAATTACAACAGCATATCAAGACGCTAGAAAAGAACTTCAAGAGAGTAAGAATATAATTGCAGGTCTGCAAGGTCAAATAGAACAGTTAAATGAGGCTATTTCTAATTTAAATAATAGAGTTGAGCAAGGTGCTATTGATGATAATAATAAAGTAATCGCTTTTAGCAGAATTGCAAAAGAGGCGAAAATCAGATATTTGAATATCGAAAAAATAGGTTTTTCTAAAGTGCTTTCTTCTAGCGATTTTATTAAAATAGACACGATCCCTTTAGCAATTGTTAAATGGAATATCTCTATAAAAGACAGCGTTATTGATTTGAAAGAATTAGAGTTGAGAAAATGGATGCAACTAGAAATGCAGCTCGACACCTTATTTATAAAGAGAGAAAAATAATAAAAAAAGCATCCAAATTTGGATGCTTTTTTTTAGATATATTCTTTACCAAAAGTGTTTTTTACTTCGGCGGTAATCTCTTTAATGTCTTGTTCGGAAGATTTAGGGCAAATTAAGAGAACATCTTCGTTCTCTACCACAATAAAATCGTGTAACCCTTGAATAACAACACGTTTTCCTGATTGTGTTTTAATCATGTTTCCGTGAGCATCTCTAAAAATTGTTTCAGCACCAACAACTGCATTTTGGTGGTTGTCTTTGTCAAGTTTATCATACAAAGATCCCCAAGTACCTAAATCATTCCATCCAAAATCTACAGGTAAGACATGTACATTATTTGCGCGTTCCATAATTCCGAAGTCAATAGAAATGTTTTCTGATTTTTCGTAATTTTCTTTGATAAAGCTTTTTTCTAATTCAGTATTCCAACAAGAGCTTCCTTGATTAAAAAGGGCAACCATTTCTGGTAAAGATTTCTCAAAAGCTTCAATGATACTTTTAGCAGACCAAACAAAAATTCCGGCATTCCATAAGTAATCACCACTTTCCAAAAACTGTTGTGCTTTTTCTAGAGTAGGTTTCTCCGTGAAATTCTTTACTTTTTTAATTTCAGAAGTACGTTGGTCAAACTGAATATAACCATATCCTGTGTTTGGTGAGTTTGGCTGTATTCCAAGTGTCATTAAAATATTCTCTTTAGCACAAGCTGTAAAAGACGTTTTAAGGTTTTTAATAAACTCATCTTCGTTATCAATCCAATGGTCAGAAGGTGCAATTAACATTACAGCATCTGGATTCTGGTTGTGAATTTTTAATGCAGCATATAAAATACACGGAGCCGTGTTTCGCATTGCAGGCTCCAATAGAACGTTCTCTGTAGCTGCTTTTTCTAGTTGATTTAAAACTAACTCTTCATATCGCTCATTCGTAGCAATTAGAATATTCTCAGAAGGAATTAAAGATTCTATTCTGTTGTATGTTCTTTGTAATAATGATTGTCCGGTTCCTAAGATGTCATGAAATTGTTTTGGATGCTCTTGTGTGCTAATAGGCCAGAATCTAGATCCAACTCCACCAGCCATTATTACAGCGTAATAGTTTTTATTCATTTGTACTGAATTTATGTTCGTCAAAGAAAAGAGTGTGCGTATCGTAGAATTTGACGAATACTTATTTGTTGTCCATTATGGGAGCTACTTCTACATTCTGATTGAATAAATACACTTTACTATTTAATGTATTCAAACATTCAAACCTTGTTCTTCTTTTATTCCCGCGTTTGTATATCGATTTTTTAAAATGAAACAAACTTCCGTAAGGAACTTCAAAGATATAACTCTTTCCGGGTTCTCTACTATATTCTTTTAAAGCTAATGATAAATTGACATCAGCATCTGTACTCGCTTTTGGGTTTTTTAAATAATTAGCTAATACAGGTAACACAGTATTTGGGTAAATATCGGGATGTAAAAAAGGCAACATTATATGTTGAAAAATTGTTTTCCATTGGTTGCCATGAGGTTGAACTCTCCCAAACTTTTGATAAGTTACATGATGTGCAATTTCATGTATCAAGGTTAATAAAAACTGATATTGGTTGAGGCTGTTGTTAATTGTAATCTGAAACCTGCCATTTGGTAATTGTCTAAAATCACCATGTTTTGTTTGACGTTTATTTACTATTTTTAATGTAAAATGATGCTGTTCAATTAAAAATTGAACCATCGATATTGCTTTCTGCGGAATATATGTCTGATAATCGTTTTGCAAAAAAAAGCGCTTATGGGTTTGTACTTGAAACTTGCAATACCTTTCCATTATAAAATTGATTTCCTTTTAAAGAGAAATCAAAAATGTAAGAGGCCATTTCTGTAGCACTTGTTGGTGCTTGGTAACCAGGGAATGCTTCCTCTAGCATTTCAGTTTGAACAGCTCCTAAAGCCAAAACATTAAATGAAATACCTTGTTCTTTATATTCTTCAGCGAGCAATTCAGATAGGGTAATTACAGCTCCTTTAGAAGAGCTATATGCTGCTAAGCCAGGAAACTTTAAGCTTCCTTGAATTCCGCCCATACTACTTACGGTTACTACATGGCTTCCTTTATTTAAATAAGGAATCATGGTTTTAGTCAATTCAGCAACAGCAAATACATTTACTTTATATACCTCTAAATAATCAGTAGAAGTAAGTTCTGTAAATGGTTTGTTAATTAACATCCCTGCGTTATGAATAAGAACATCAACTTGTTTCCAGTTCTTTTCTACAAACTCAGAAACTTTTTTTAAATCGTTGTCATTAGATAAATCTATTGATATTGTTGTGATGTTTTTATGCTGTAAAGATTCAATAGGATTGCTATTTCTAGAAAGTGCCAATACATTATGATTATTGTTTGCAAATAACTGTGCTAATTCAAAACCAATTCCTCTACTTGTTCCTGTAATAACAATGTTTTTCATCCTTTTTGATCTTTTTTTGGGGAACTTTAATTTAAAGAGGGCAATCTACTCAATTTTTAATACATTTAGAAAGTCTAAAAACAAGAAACATGAAAAAAATACTTTTCTCAATTATTTTATTGCTTTCAATAACTGTTGTGTCTGCACAAAAAACCTACATCTTATGTGGGAAATTAGTTGATACCAAATCAGGGAAGATAACTTCCAAGAAGACCATTGTTGTCGAAGGAAATAAAATCATCAAAATACATAACGGCTACATTCAACCAAAAAGCAGAATTGATAAAGTGATCAATTTAAAAAATCAAGTAGTTATGCCAGGGTTGATAGATTTACACGTGCATATAGAAGGAGAATATGATCCGAAGGCATATATAGATAGATTTACCCTAAATGAAGCAGATATGGCTTTTCGATCTTCCGTTTTTGCAAAAACAACATTGAATGCTGGTTTTACTACTGTCAGAGATTTGGGAGGAACAGGTGTTAATATTGCGTTGAGAAATGCTATTGATGGCGGGTATGTTGAAGGACCAAGAGTTTTTACGGCAGGTAAAGCAATTGGAACAACGGGCGGTCATGCCGATCCAACAAACGGAATGAAAAAATCATTAATGGGAGATCCAGGGCCGAGAGAAGGTGTTGTAAATAGTGTTTCCGATGCTAGAAAAGCAGTAAGACAACGTTATAAAGACGGTGCTGATGTTATTAAAATTACAGCAACTGGAGGTGTTTTAAGTGTGGCTAAAAATGGTCAAAACCCTCAGTTTACAATAGAAGAAATAGAAGCTATTTGTAAAACAGCTAAAGATTACGGAATGACAATTGCGGCACACGCACATGGAGATGAAGGAATGCGAAGAGCAATTGTTGGTGGAGTAACAACGATAGAGCACGGTACTTTAATGAGTTCTGAAACAATGGAGTTAATGAAGAAACACGGAACGTATTATGTGCCTACAATCACTGCGGGAAAAGAAGTAGCTGAGAATGCGAAAATTAAAGGATTTTACCCTGATATTATTGTTCCGAAAGCGTTGGAGATTGGACCTAAAATTCAAAATACATTTGCAAAAGCATATAAAGCCGGAGTTAAAATTGCTTTTGGTACAGATGCAGGTGTTTTTCCTCATGGAAGAAACGGAAAAGAATTTAGATATATGGTAGAGGTAGGAATGCCAGCAATGGAAGCAATTCAATCTGCAACAATTACCAATGCTGAAATTTTGAAGATGGAACATAAATTAGGACAGATTAAAGAAGGTTTTTTAGCTGATATTGTTGCGGTAAATGAAGATCCTACAAAAGAAATTTCTACAATGGAAAATGTAGTCTTTGTAATGAAAGATGGGAAAGTGTATAAGAAGACAAAATAGTAGAAGATTTCACAGGTAAAAAGAACGCCACCAATTAACGTTTAGATGTTTATTGGTGGCGTTTCTTATTTTAAGGATAAAAGAAGATTATTTTTTTAGCATTGCGCTTTTTTCAACAATCACATTTTCTATTAAATCTAAGTCTGCATCATACTCGGCACCAGACCTAATAACACCTTTTATGGAGATGGTATCTCCAATTTTAATATTGCTTACTTGATCATTTGTTTCAGTAGTAAACGAACAGGATACACCCATTTTATCAGTCTTATTCTTTAATAAAACGACGTGCTGCCCTAGTTGATCTTTTGAGATTTTTGCAACCTCTCCTGTAACAATTAACACCTTAGATTCTCCTTCGTCACTATCTAAATACGTAGCATTTGCTTTTTCTTTATTAGTTACAAAAGCATGTACTAAATCCGTAGCGCTTATTGTTTCAAAGGCGGTTACTGCTTGTACATTTCTATGAGGCATAAACCAAATATACGTAGCATACCCAATTCCCATTAATATAATAGCTCCAATTAGTTTAATGATTTTAGATTTCATGTTATTGTTTGTAATTTAAGTGAGCAGTGATTTTTACATTTTTTCCAATGTTTGTTGATGGTTTTCCTTTCTCAAAAACGACTCCGTAATCTGCCAAGGTGATATTAAATTCTGTCATTCCAGAAATAGTTCCTTCTTTAACGATTAGTTTTAGCGTTTCTGAAATGTTATTTGTAACCCCATGAAGAGTTAATGTTCCAATAACGTTCGCAGTATAAGTTCCATCATTTCTGAAATCTATTTCTGACAAATTAGTAATGGTGCCTTTAAATTTTGCTTTCGGAAATTTTTTGGTATTTAAGAAGTTTTTAGAGTTGTAATGCTTTTGCATTTTTGCTTTTGGAAACTCAAAACTTTGCATTGGAACAGAAAAAACAATAACGCCAGTAGCAGGAATTAAATTACTAGTGATTTTGTAATTATTTGCTTCAATATCTTCTACAGGTGTTGTAGAGAAAAATTTAATATGTCCACTAGTAGTAGCTAGTTTGTTTTGACTATTACTTGTGATACTCAGTAAAATTAGAGCTGCTGATAAAAATAATTTTTTCATGTATAAGGTTTTTATATGTATACACAATTCGACGTGAATAAAATAAAACGGTACAGAAATTAGACTATTAATTAAAAATAATATGCTGATAAGCTCCAATATCTGGAGAAGTAGTTCTGTTTGTTTCTAAAAGATCTAAAGGAATTAATTGTGAAGCGCTATGTAAAGCTTTATTGATTCCATCATTATTTTGTCCAATATTAAATTCATTATTTGCAGTGTTTTTAAAATGGGTATTTCCATTTAAAATAGTGTTGCTATAATGTGCCACATCTGTGAAATCTAACTCAGGTGTGTTGATAAAGGAGTTGTTGATGTCGTTAAACTGAATCATACTATTGTGAACACCATAGTTAAACAAGCTTCCTTCTACTTTATCTAGAACAAATTCAATATTGTTATTTCCTACAATAATGCAATTGGAGAAATTAGCAGCGTATAAATCTCTTGTTTCGGTAACTTCTTGACTTGCATCATTTGTGTAGGTAAAGAAATTGTTTACTAAAACGGCAGGTAATTGCCTTGCTCCGTTGTTCCAATAATTTGCAAAAGTTGAATGTGTAAAATTATAGGTTCCTCCAATTGTACACGCTAAACTAGATTGCCCGGTATTTCCAATGACTAAGTTTTCTCCTTTAATATTGGTTTCTCTACCTAGAATTCCATAATTAGAACTGTTGTAAATCTGTGTGTTTTTTATATGTAAGGTTGGCGTTGAGGTTGCCCCAATAGAATCTACTAAAATACCTACAATGCTATTTTTAATTGTAGCGTAATTTATTTCGTTGTTGGTGCTTCCTGCACGCATCCAAATGGTTCCCCATTGTCCAGGTGCATTGTTAAAACGATGCTCTAAACGATCCCCTTCAAAAACAACTTGGTTGTTTAAAGTTCCGTTTACCTTTAAAGATGCTTTTTTGTCTACAATAAGCCCAGAATTAGTATGGAAATAGATTTTTGTGCCAGCTTCTACCGTTGCTATTTTATTTTCTGGAATTGCAGCATACCCATAAATCACATAGGGTTTTGTGTTTGTGAAAGTTAATTCAGAATCTTTTAAAAATCGACCTTTAATAGTTGTCGGTTTTCCATCTAAAGTCAAAGAATCAATTTTTCTTGAAATAGGATCTTTCCCCGGATAAATAAAAGTAGCATCTTGAACTAACGTAACCAAATCTACATTTTGCGCATTAGAACCCACATCAAATAAAATTCTATCTGTGTATAAAGGGTTTGAAACAGCGCTAAAATCGATGGTAGTTTCAATAAAAATGTAAATACTGTCCTTTGCTAGAATAGCGACATTCTCAAAAGTGTCTCCCGGCATTCCGTCTACACTTAATCTGTAGTTAGAAGTATTTCCGTTTTCTAATCCAATAGACGGAATTGTAATTGCATTGCTGCTTTTGTTGTATACTTTTAAGTTATAAGTGCTAGAGCCAATATTGGTAAAAACAGTATCTAAAAAAACGGTGTCTTTAGAAAACGTTAAATTCCCTAAACTAGGTAATGTTTCAAAGTCTTTTCTGCAAGAACTCACAGAGATAAGTGTTACAGTTAAGAGTACTGTTATAAAATGGTTGAATATATTTTTTCTTTTCACTTCGAGTGATTTTACTTGGAAAATAATAGCTAGAAATCTAGATCTCGATAGATTCTAAAATCTTTTCAGAATGCGAGATCTCACAGCCAAATATAACATAAAAAAGAGGTATTTATTGTTTTACCAATTCAATTTCAAATAGCTTTCCCCATTTTTTACCAGTAACAAAAATTCTATTTGTATTCTTATCATAAGCAATACCATTTAGAACATCATCATCTGATAAGGTTTGATCTTTTAAGATAAGCTCTCTTAATCCGTTTAGGTTTGCAATTCCTTCTACAATACCATTTTTTGGGTTGATAATTACAATAAGAGATTTAATAGGTTTGTCTGTAATCCATCTATTTGCATAGATTTTCCCGTTAATTAGTTCAAGCTCGTTTAGTTTGTCAATTTTACCTTTATTATAATATACTTGAATCGATTTTTTTTCTTGTTGTGTGTTTCCATCCAAGAAATAAATTTTATGTGTCCCGTCAGATTTAAGTAAGTCTGTTCCGTTATTTGTCAATCCCCAACCTTGTTGGCTCCAAGCGTAACTAAATTCTCCTTCTTGTTTAAAAGTTTCCAAATCATAGGTGAATCCTTTTTTTGCTACCCAAGTTAACCAATGAATTTTGTTATTTAGGATGGTCATTCCTTCTCCGAAATATTTTTTATCTAATTTGGTTTCTTGTAGAGCCTTTCCTGTTTTTAATGCGACCTTTCTTAAAACCGATTTTCCTCGTTGTCCTGTTGTTTCATATAAAAAACCATTATGAAATTCTAAACCCTGTGTATATGCGTTTTTATCGTGAGGATAGGTGTTGATTAACTTATAAGTATAGATAGTGGGTGCTATATTTGATAGAATCTCTACAGAATTGTTGATTTTTTTTGTCTTCTCTGGATAAAACACCAATGCAGAAACCGTAAACTTTCCAACGCCTAAGTCTGTAGTGCTAAAAGTAATTGAGTTTTCTTCTGCTGCAACTCTTTTTCCGTTTACAAAAAAGTGAATAGAATCGATTGGTTTGTTGTTCTTTTCTGTTAATGTTGCCGTACCTTGTTCGTTGAAAACCAATTTTTTATTGGTAGTTAACGTAAATTTATAAGAGTCATTACAAGAACTTAGAACCAATAAACCTGTTATTAAAGCAACAATATGTTTGTGAAAACGCATAAGAAATAAATTTTTACACAAATAAACCAAATTATTTCCTTGTATTTTTAAAAATATCGTTAAATTTGCAGCCTTAAATAGCTAATATTGGTTATTTAAGGATTAAGAGTAAGAATTTACCAACTTAACTCTTTTATAAACAAATTATATAAAGATTATAAAAGTAATAGTAAGATGAGAAAAGGTATACACCCAGAAAATTATAGAATGGTAGCTTTTAAAGATATGTCTAACGGAGATGTGTTTTTAACAAAGTCTACTGCTAATACAAAAGAAAATTTAGAAGTTGAGGGTGTTGAATACCCATTAATCAAATTAGAGATTTCTAGAACATCTCACCCGTTTTACACTGGTAAATCTAAATTAATTGATGCTGCAGGACGTATCGATAAATTCAAAAACAAATACGCAAAATTCAAGAAAGAGTAATTTCCGAATTTTCAACATATTTAAAAAGCCTCGACATTGTCGAGGCTTTTTGTTGTTATAGGCGTTAGTTTACAGTTGTATTTGAATTATGTACAATTTTAAAGTTACAAGAATTAGCAATAAAACACATTTTGTTAGCTTCTTTGTGTAATTCATTTGCTTTAGAAATCATATTAAAATCTGTAATTATCACTTTAGGGTTTAGAGTTACCTCAGTAAATTTTCCGCTTCCGTTTTCAGTTTCTTCCATTATTCCTGTTGCGTTGTCCAAATATTCAGTCACAATAATTTTATGAAGAGAACATAAATGCAAATACCAAAGCATATGACAAGACGATAAGGAAGATAAAAAAAGATCTTCTGGATTATATCTCGTTTTATCTCCTAAAAAAGAAGGGTCAGAAGAACCGTTTATTTCACCATATTTTCCGTCAGCTATGATTTTATGATTTCTATTAAACGATTTGTAATTCAGAGTTCCTTTTCCTTCATTTCCTGTCCATTCAATTTTGATTTTGTAATTATGTTTTTTCATCTTTATTTCAAGTTTTCAGGTTTTTCTTAGATGGATTACAACTTTAATGATATTGAACGTTTCAATGTTTTATATCAATAGCTACCAAAGTTAATTTTTTTCATCAAAATAAACTAGGTATAAATACCTGTTTTACAAATAAAAAAAACCGCTTCAAATAAATGAAACGGTTTGTAACTGTTAAACAAATAAACGCATAAACAAGTATGCGTTTAAATATCGTATTCTATAGGTAGTCTTCAATTGGGTTACAAGAACAAATTAAGTTTCTGTCTCCAAAAGCATCATCAACTCTACGTACAGAAGGCCAAAATTTATTATCAGCAATATAGGCTAAAGGAAAAGCAGCTTGCTTTCTAGTGTATGGGAATATCCATGCATCAGCAGTTAACATTTCTTGAGTATGCGGTGCGTTTTTTAAAGGGTTGTTAGACTCTTCTTTTGTTGCTTCAGAAATTTCTTTTCTAATGGCAATTAAGGCATCACAAAAACGATCTAACTCCGCAATACTTTCAGATTCTGTTGGCTCCACCATAATGGTTCCAGCAACAGGAAAAGATACAGTAGGCGCATGGAAACCATAATCCATTAAACGTTTGGCGATATCAACCACTTCAATTCCGTGTTGTTTAAAATCTCTACAATCTAAAATCATTTCGTGCGCTGCACGGTTCATTTCTCCTGTATATAAGGTCTCGTAATGTCCGTTTAAACGCTCTTTGATATAGTTGGCGTTTAAGATGGCATTCCTCGTAGAATTTGTCAATCCGTCTGCACCTAGCATGGTAATATATCCGTAAGAAATTAAACATGCCAAAGCAGAGCCCCAAGGCGCTGCAGAAATAGCAGTAATTGCTTGGTTTCCTCCAGTTGCAATTACAGGATTTGACGGTAAAAATGGTACGAGTTGTGGAGCCACACAAATAGGTCCAACTCCAGGTCCACCACCACCATGTGGAATGGCGAATGTTTTATGTAAGTTTAAGTGACATACATCTGCTCCAATTGTAGCAGGGTTTGTCAATCCAACTTGTGCATTCATATTTGCACCGTCCATATATACTTGACCTCCATTATCATGAATAATCTGCGTAACTTCCATAATGGCTTTTTCGTATACTCCGTGTGTAGAAGGATACGTTACCATTAATGCAGAAAGATTCTCTTTATGTAGTTCCGCTTTTTCACGTAAATCAGCAACGTCAATATTTCCTCTTTCGTCTGTTTTAGTCACCACAACTTTCATTCCGGCCATTACTGCAGAAGCAGGGTTTGTACCGTGTGCAGAAGCAGGAATTAAACAGATGTTTCTATGAGTATCTCCGTTTGATTTGTGATACGCTCTAATCGTCATTAGTCCAGCAAATTCTCCTTGTGCACCAGAGTTTGGTTGTAAAGAAGTACCAGCAAAACCAGTAATTACATTTAACTGATGTTCTAAATTAGATAATACCTCTTGGTATCCTTGCGCTTGCTCAATAGGTACAAATGGGTGAATATTTCCCCACTGTGGATTACTCAATGGCAACATTTCAGAAGCGGCATTTAATTTCATTGTACAAGATCCTAAAGAGATCATAGAATGATTTAATGCCAAATCTTTGCGTTCTAATTTTTTGATATAACGCATCATGTCAGTTTCTGATTGATACGTGTTAAATACTTCGTTGTCTAAGAAAGAGGTGTTTCTTTTGGCAGCTTCTAAAATAGTATTTGAAGTAGAAAATTCTGAAATAGTAGTGCTATTTAAGTTGAATGCTTGTGCAAAGCAATTTACAATTGCATTAATTTCTTTTAAAGAAACAGTTTCATTTACAGAAATAGAAACGGTATTGTCATCAATATAATTAAAGTTGATTCCGTTAGATTCTGCGACCGTTTTTAATGTTCTTGCGTCTACTTTTACTGTAATTGTATCGAAGAAAGAAGCATTTGTTTGCTCAAAACCTAAACCAGACAATGCATCTGCTAAAGTTACCGTTGCAGCATGTACTCTGTCTGCAATATATTGTAATCCATCTTTACCATGATATACGGCATACATACCAGCCATAACAGCTAATAATACTTGTGCAGTACAAATGTTAGAGGTTGCTTTTTCTCTTTTAATGTGTTGTTCACGCGTTTGTAAAGCCATACGCAACGCACGTTTGCCGTCTACATCTTTAGTAACACCAATAATTCTTCCTGGCATACTTCTTTTGTAGGCGTCTTTGGTTGCAAAGTATCCTGCATGCGGACCTCCATATCCCAAAGGAATCCCAAAACGTTGTGTCGTACCAACAACAACATCAACTCCAAATTCTGCTGGAGCTTTTAATTTCACTAAGGATAAAATATCTGCAGCAACAGCTACTTTGATGTTTTTTTCGTTTGCTTTGGCAACAAATGCGGTGTAATCATTTACGACACCATGTTTTCCTGGATATTGTAAAATAGCTCCAAAAAATTCCTCAGAGAAATCAAATTCAGCATGATTCCCAACAACTAATTCAATTCCGATTGGAATAGAACGAGTCTGTAAAACTGATAATGTTTGTGGTAGAATTTCTTCTGAAACGAAAAATTTATTGACGTCTGCTTTTTTCTGAGCTCTTTCTCTAACGCTAAATAATAACGCCATTGCTTCAGCAGCGGCAGTTGCTTCATCTAATAATGAGGCATTTGCCAATTCCATTCCGGTTAAATCACAAACCATAGTTTGGTAATTTAACAACGCTTCTAAACGTCCTTGTGCAATCTCTGCTTGATACGGCGTGTACGCAGTATACCAACCCGGGTTTTCTAAAATGTTACGTTGAATTACGCTTGGTACAATTGCTTCATGGTATCCTAAACCGATGTAACTTCTATAAACGCTGTTTTTTGCGCCTAACTCGTTAATGTGATTTAAGTATTCATACTCACTCATTGCAGGTGCTAAATCTAATTCGTTTGATAAACGAATATCATCAGGTATCGTTTCGAATATTAATTGATCTATGCTATCTGCTTTAATCGTAGATAACATTTTTTCTTGCTCGTTGGCATTAGGACCAATGTGTCTTCTTTGAAATGAATTTGTGTTCATTGCTGTGTTGTTGTTTGTTATTTTAAAAAACGTTTTCAATCTGAAAAAGCTTTTGAATGCTTCGTTGTTGTGTTTGCTGAATCTCAGATTTTTAATTCAAGATTTTACGTGTCAAAAGTACTTAAAATTCAAGACTTTTTTTGATATGATTTTGATAAAAAAAGACATTTTATTAACCAAATATCTAGGTTATAAACAGAATCACTATTTTTGTGTAATGAGTATCCTGAAAAAAATCTTTAATTTTTATATAAACGCAAGCATTCATGTTGCTTTGGCCGTGTATTCTTTTGTTAGAATCACAGAAATTTATTTTGATTTAGAATACAATGAAGCGGTAGCTTACTTTGTTTTTTACGGAACGATTACCGGATATAATTTTGTAAAATATTTTGGGCTAGCAAAGTTTCATCATAGAAGTTTAACTCAGGACTTAAAAATCATTCAAATTTTCTCGTTTGTTTGTTTTTTATTGATGTGTTACTACGGATTTCAATTGTCTTTAAATACACTATTTCTTTTTGGTGGTTTTGGATTGTTAACCGTTTTATATGCCATTCCTTTTTTAAGTGGATTTCAAAAAAACTTAAGAAACATCAGTTACTTAAAAATTATTGTGGTTGCTGTAGTTTGGGCAGGAGTTACAGTGATAGCTCCGGTTTTTGATGCTGGGGAGTCTTTTGAACCCCATAGAGTTATACTGCAATTTGTACAACGTTTTTTATTCGTTTGTGTATTGATTTTACCTTTTGATATTCGAGATTTAAGTTTTGATGCCGTTTCGTTACAAACCATTCCAAGAAAGATCGGCGTAGATAAAACAAAAAAGCTAGGCTATGTTTTGTTGTTGTTTACACTCGTTTTAGAGTTCTTGATATCTCCAAATATGAACCATAGAAATGTGTTTTTAGGTATCTTTTTTATCCTATTATTTTTATTGATGAGAGCAACGGCTAAGCAGTCAAAGTATTATAGCTCATTTTGGGTAGAGCTGGTTCCTGTTTTTTGGAGCGTAGTACTTTACGGAATTATTAATTTTTAAAGGATTTATTGTCGACTTTTAAAATAAATTAGGCATATCAAAAAGATATGATAATTTTTTAAAATTACTTCTCGTTCAGTGATTTACTTTGTAAATTTGCTTGCTTAACAACAAGAACAACACAACACAGCACCGTAAAATAATGAGCACTCTAAAAAGAAATTACATTTTCGATTTTGACAGTACATTAACCAAGGTAGAAGCCTTGGATGTATTAGCGGAAATAACCTTAGCAAACCATCCTAAAAGAGAAGAGATAATCAAAGAGATTATTGAAATCACAAATCGTGGAATTGATGGAGAAGTTTCCTTTACAGAATCTTTAGATAGGAGAATACATTTGTTGCATGCTAAAAAATCAGATTTAATAGATTTGATTGCGGCATTAAAAAAACAAGTATCTGTATCTATAGAAAAAAACAAAGAATTTTTTGAAAAACATGCAGATGATATTTATGTGATTTCTGCAGGGTTTAAAGAATTTATCATTCCTATTGTAGCGGAATATAACATTCCTGCAGATAGAGTATATGCCAATACTTTTGAGTATGATGGTAATGATGTAATTGTTGGATTTGACAGAGAGAATCCATTGTCTGTTCATAATGGAAAAATTAAATGTTTAAGAGATTTAAATCTAGAAGGTGAGATTCAGGTTATTGGAGATGGCTATAGCGATGCCGTAACAAGAGAAGCTGGAGTCGCACATAAATTTTTCGCATATACAGAAAATGTAACCCGAAATAAAACAATTGAAAATGCAGATCATATTGCTCCTAATTTAGATGAGTTTTTGTTTGTAAATAAATTGACAAGAAACATCTCATACCCTAAGAATAGAATTAAGATTTTGTTGTTAGAAAATGTGCATCCAGATGCTTTTGATAAATTATCGAAAGATGGTTTTACGGTAGAAACAGTTTCTAAAAGTTTGTCTGAGGATGAATTGATAGAGAGAATAAAAGAGGTGCATGTATTAGGAATTCGTTCTAAAACTCAAGTAACCAAAAAAGTGATTGAAGCTGCCGAGAAACTAATGGTAGTTGGCGCTTTTTGTATTGGTACAAAACAAATCGATTTAGATGCCTGTAAAGAAAATGGTGTCGTTGTTTTTAATGCGCCATATAGCAATACACGTTCTGTAGTAGAATTGGCTATTGGAGAAATTATTATGTTAATGCGAAGCGTTTTTCAACGTAGTACAGAATTACATAATGGACAGTGGAATAAAACAGCACAAGGTTCTAGAGAGGTACGTGGTAAAAAATTAGGGATTGTTGGATACGGTAATATTGGCAAGCAATTATCGGTGTTGGCAGAAGCACTCGGAATGGATGTTTATTATTACGATGTAGAAGATAAATTGTCATTGGGTAATGCCACTAAAATTGAAAAACTGTCTGAATTGTTAGCGCTTTCGGATGTGGTTACATTGCATATTGATGACAACGCAGCCAATAAAAATTTCATTGGTGCAAAAGAGATTTCTCAAATGAAACAAGGAGCACACTTGGTAAATCTTTCTCGTGGTTTTGTATTAGATATTAAAGCATTAACGGAAGCCTTAAAAAGTGGTGCGATTGCTGGAGCTGCAGTAGACGTGTATCCAGAAGAACCTGCTAAAAATGGCGAATTTTATACAGATTTAAAAGGGTTAGATAATGTGATTTTAACACCACATGTTGGTGGTAGTACGGAAGAAGCGCAAAAAGACATTGCAGATTTTGTGCCTAGTAAAATAATGGCATATATCAATTCTGGAAATACAGTAGATGCTGTTAATTTTCCGAATATTAGATTGCCTAAACATAACAATGCACACCGTTTTTTACATATTCATAAAAATGTGCCTGGTGTGATGGCGAAAATTAATAAAGTATTAGCTAGTTATGATATGAACATTACCGGTCAATATTTATCTACAGATGATAAGGTTGGGTATGTGATTACAGATTTAGATAAGGAGTACAATACAAAAGTAATTAAGAAATTAAAAGAGGTAGACGGAACTATTAAGTTTAGAGTACTTTATTAATTCAAGGAATACACATAAAAAAAATACTCTCGAATTCGAGAGCATTTTTTTTATGGTTTAACTTCTAAGTCTTTCTTGAGGTCGATAATGTTATCATCTTTGACGCCTAAATAACGTCGACTTCCTAAATATCTTCCTCTGTTAAAAGCGTCATAGTTAAGTTGGTCTTTGTTGATAGAGCTTAAATGTACATTGCTTGCAGAGTGAATAAATTCTCCTTTGTTATTTCCTAGCCAAATTCCAACATGCGTAACACGTTGTTTTTTCTCCTTTGTTGCTGGAGCTCCAAAAAACATTAAATCCCCTTTTTTTAAACCGTCAAATTTTAGATTTTCATCTACTATTTCTCCTGCATGTATTTGTTGAGATGCATCTCTCGGAATTACAAATCCGTTCATTAAATACACCATTTTTGTAAACCCGCTACAATCATTTCCTTTGGTAGAGGTTCCGCCCCATAAATAAGGAGCACCTAGCATCGTTTTTGCAGATGCTTCTATAAATGCAGCATTTGATGGGTTTTTTAATAGCCAAGAATTATATAAAAGTGCTTCTTCTTTTTTTACAAAACCAATTCTACCGTCAGGATATTCTACTTCGTAAAAAGAATCGTGTTCTTTTATTAAGGCTAAGATTCCGCCAAAAACAATATCAGAAACACTAGTTGCATTTTTACTTTTGCTGCTGTAGACAGATCCAGTGTTTGGTGTAAAAATAATTTTATCTTTTTTATTCCATTCCTGCAATTCGTTAAGAGTCATTTGTGTAATTCCGCCATGATCAACCCAAGAAATATAGTTATCGGGAGTTTGAACTCGGTAAAAATCTCCTTTTTTATCCAAGACTTTTAGTTCCATTCCTAATAAACCTTGAGTTCCTAATTCGGCAGAATGCTTTGGATTAGATCTTATGTTAATTACGGAGTTGTTTCCTAAAGCATAGGTTTTGTTTCCAACAGCAGAATCAGGTAAAATTCTAACTTCATTTTTATAGATGATGTTTCTGTTTTTTAGACTGTCTAATAGGATTGAAAATGCTTTTTTGTGAGTGGTTTCTCCAGTTAAAACGATCGTATTTTTTTTGTTTTCAAAATGAACATCAAACAATTCTACTCTTTTATCAGGAGCAAACTCATTTTTGATAATTGCATGGATATTTTCTAATTCAGTAATGGTTTTAGAAGTGTCATTACAGGAAACAAGAGTGCTAATTAGTAGTGCGGAAAATATTTTTAAAAATTTCATATCAAAAAGTAAAAGTTTAAAAGCCACACTTTGTGGGGTTAGGCTAAAGTACAAAATGCGATTAAGTATTTACAAGTTAATTTTTGTAGCTCCATTTTTAAGTATGGAAATATAATTGGTTACATTTTTTAATTCAAATCTGCTCGATGGGCCAGAAGCGCTAATGCTTCCAATAAGTTTGTTGCTTTTGTTAAAAATCGGGATCGCTACACAAATCAATCCCAGCTCGAACTCCTCTAAATCCAACGCGTATCCTTGTTTTTTTATTTTTTCTAATGCACTAAGAAATACAGGTTTTTCGGTGATTGTGTTTTTGGTGATTGTTGTAAAGTGTATAGATTTTAAAAGATGTTCTCTTTTTGTTTCTGATGAAAAAGCCAATAATACTTTTCCTATTGCTGTTGCATGTATGGGTTGATAAGACCCTATAGAAGTGCTTATTTTTAGTCCTTGAAGACTTTCTGCTTTGTTGATATAGAATACTTGGTTGTCTTTTAAAACCCCGTACAAAACTGTTTCTTGTATGTCAATGGCAATGTCTCTAATCGGAATTTTAGTAGCGTTAATTAATGATTGATATAATGAAACACGGTTTCCCAATTCAAACAGCTTACTTCCTAAGCTGTACTTTTCGTTTTCATTTTGTTGCACTACTTTTAATGAAACGAGTGTACTTAATAAGCGATACGTAGTGCTTTTATTGTATCCAGATTTTGTTGCTAATTCTCGAACGCCCCATTCTTTTTTGTCGGTAGTGAAGGCATCTAGCAATGCAAACGCTTTAATGATGGATTGGTTTAGGTTTTTAGAATCTTCGTTCATAGAGTTTTTGTGAAATCATTTTGGCTAATATAAGAAAAAAAGTGTATATTTATAAAACACCGTTTCATATAATGAAACACTTTAGGTTTTTTGAGTTTAATAATCGCATCAAAATAGGGTATCTTTAGTGTTCTTATGAATTGGTTTGATAAAAGAAATATATAGAGATGTATCAAAATAGTTTAGCCTACGCACAACAAGAAGATAAGCAAGATAAATTAGCGCATTTGCGTGATCAATTTCATATACCGAAAGATAAAAACGGAAAGAATTGGTTGTATTTCACAGGGAATTCTTTAGGGTTGCAGCCTAAGAATACACAGAAATACATTCAGCAAGAACTAGATGATTGGGCGAATTTCGGAGTAGAAGGTCATTTTGAAGCGAAGAACCCGTGGTTGTCATATCATGAGTTTTTGACAGAGAATATGGCAAAAGTTGTTGGTGCAAAACCGCTAGAAGTTGTGGTGATGAATACGCTAACGACCAACTTACATTTGTTGATGGTCTCTTTTTATCAGCCAACAAAAAAGAAATATAAAATTGTAATTGAATCTGACGCATTCCCTTCGGATAGATACGCGGTGCAATCGCAATTAAAATTCCATGGATTTGATGTAGAAGAAGGATTGATAGAATGGAAGCCAAGAGCAGGAGAAGATTTATTGAATATTGAAGATTTAGAAACAATTGTTGCTGAGCAGGGAGATGAAATAGCATTGCTATTAATAGGGGGTGTTAATTATTATACTGGGCAATATCTAGATTTGAAACGAATTGCTGAGATTGGTCATGCGAAAGAATGCATGGTAGGAATCGACTTAGCACATGGAGCAGGAAATATATCACCAGAATTACATGATTCGGGAGTAGATTTTGCAGCTTGGTGTACCTATAAATATTTGAATTCAGGACCCGGAAGTTTAGGTGGTTTATTTGTACATGAAAAGCATGCATATAATAAAGACATACCGCGTTTTTCTGGATGGTGGAATCATAATAAAGATACGCGTTTCAATATGCGTCAACCTTTTGATGTAATGCCAGGAGCAGAAGGATGGCAATTATCCAATCCTCCCATATTATCAATGGCAGCAATTAAAGCTTCATTAGATATGTTTGCTGAGGTTGGAATGGAAGCATTGCGTGAGAAATCAGAAAAACTGACAGGGTATTTCGAGTTTTTAATCAACCAAATAGATTCTGATTCAATTAAAATTATTACACCATCAAATCCAAAAGAAAGAGGCTGTCAATTGTCTCTTCAGGTGAAAAATGCGGATAAAAACTTGCATAAAAAACTAACAGATAATAATATTATTACAGATTGGCGAGAGCCAGATGTGATTCGTTGTGCACCCGTACCAATGTATACTAGTTTTGAAGATGTATATAGAATGGTGACTATTTTAAAAACATTGCTATAGTAATTTGGTTCCGACAGCGCTCGGCCTGACAAATAATAAACATGAGTAAAAAAGAAAACATCGTAATTGTAGGAGCTGGATTGTGTGGTTCTTTATTGTCTTTGCGTTTAGCGCAAAGAGGATATAAAGTTGCCGTATACGAAAGTAGACCAGATTTAAGAACTACAGATATTTCTGCTGGAAGATCCATCAATTTAGCATTGTCAGATCGTGGCTTTAAGGCGTTGCGTTTGGCAGGAGTAGAAGACAAAGCACGTGAAATTTGTATTCCGATGTATGGACGTTTGGTGCATGATATTGAAGGAAACACATTTGCTTCTAATTATTCTGGTAGAGAAGGAGAATATATCAATTCGATTTCTAGAGGAGATTTAAATGGAATCTTATTAACTGAGGCAGAGAAGCACGAAAATGTAACCATCCATTTTAATAAAAAATGTACAGCTGTAGATATTGAGAATTCAACAGCCAGGTTTGAAGATTATAGTTCGAAAGAAGAATTATCGGTGTCAGCTGATGTGATTTTAGGAACGGATGGCGCAGGTTCTATATTGCGTAAAAGCTATTATTTAGATCGTAAATTCATGTTTAGTTATTCGCAAGAGTATTTAACACACGGATACAAAGAATTGGAGATTCCAGCAGCTGCAAATGGAAAGCACCTAATAAGTAAAGATCATTTACACATTTGGCCACGTGGTGAATATATGTTAATTGCCTTGCCAAATATGGATGGTAGTTTTACGGTGACGTTGTTTTTAGGAAATGAAGAAGGAGTTTATAATTTTAAAGATTTAGATTCAGAAAGTAAAATAAAGAGTTTTTTCGAAGAACAATTTCCAGATGCTTTAACGTTGATTCCGAATATTGCCCAAGAGTTTGCAAACAACCCAACAGGAGCGTTGGGAACTGTAAAATGTTCTCCTTGGTCGTATCAAAATAAGACATTGATTTTGGGAGATGCTGCGCATGCGGTTGTTCCGTTTTACGGACAGGGGATGAATGCTTCCTTTGAAGATGTTGTCGTTTTTGATGAAATACTGAATCAAGATTTAGGAGATTGGGAAAGTGTTTTTAAAACCTATGAAAAAGCAAGGAAAGAAGATACAGATGCAATTGCAGATTTAGCGATCGATAATTATTTTGAAATGAGAGATCATGTTGCAAACCCACTGTTCAAGCAAAAGAGAAAAATAGAAATGGATTTGGAGAAGAATTTCCCAACAGAATATTATTCAAAATATTCGATGGTTACTTTCAATGAAAATATACCGTATTCTGATGCAATGAAAAAAGGAAGAGCTCAGGACAAGGCTTTGTTAAATATGATCGTTGATAAAGATGTACCAACATCATTAGATATGAACAAAGAAGAATTAGCAATTGTATTAAAGAGAGTACATGAAGAAACAAATGCAATTTTACAAGAGGATAAAATAGCAGGATTGAAATAAATGAAAACATACATCGTCATACTAAGAGGAATCAATGTCTCGGGAAAGAATATCCTTCCGATGGCAGCGCTTAGAGAAATGTTATCAAGCTTACAATTTGAAAATGTTCAAACCTATATTCAGAGTGGAAATATTGTTTTGAATTCGGAATTGTTTAAAGAAGAAGTGATTGGGAAAGTAAAAAAGGGAATTGCTGCAAAATTCGGATATGATGTTCCGGTATTGGCAAGAACAATTGATGAGTGGGAAAATGCGATTGCAAACAATCCATATCCTATAGGAAATCATAAAATTGTATCTTTTACTTTTTTAAATGAAGTTCCAGTAGAAACAACGATAGCGATAAATATCACAAATGATGATGTATATACTGTTGTAAATGACATGGTATATATGTATTGTTCAGATGGATTTGGAAGAACAAAACTGACAAACAATCTGTTTGAGAAAAAATTAAAAGTAACCGCTACATCTCGTAATTATAGAACAACGATGAAGTTGTTAGAGATGGCGAAAGCATAAAGAAGATGGAAAATAAAAAAGTAACACCAAGAGGCGCATATCCACATGTAAAAGTTGTGGGTGATTTTATTTTTGTGTCAGGAACAAGTTCTCGTAGACCAGATAATTCAATTGCTGGAGTAGATATTATTGATGAAATGGGAACTAAATACTTGAATGCAGAAACACAAACGAGAGAAGTGTTAAACAACATTGATCAAAACTTGCAAAAAGTAGGCGCAAGCATTAAAGATGTTGTAGATGTTTCTACATTCTTAGTAAATATGAATGATTTTGCAGGATATAATAAAGCCTATGCAGCCTTTTTTGACAAAGAAACCGGGCCAACACGTACAACAGTTGCTGTACATCAATTACCACATCCAGATTTGGTAGTGGAAATTAAAGTGACGGCGTATAAGAAGAAGTAATAAACAAACGAAATGTCCCCTCGAGCGCAGTCGAGAGGTAATTATGAAAACGTATTATGTTTACATATTAAAATGTTCTGATGACTTGTTGTATACGGGTATTACAAATGATGTTGAAAGAAGGTTTGAAGAGCATGAAAAAGGGTTAAACAAAAAATGTTTTACATTTAAAAGAAGACCATTAAAGTTGATTTTTAATCAAGTATTTAATAATGTTGAGCAGGCGATTTATTTTGAGAAGAAAATTAAAAAATGGAGTGCAAAGAAAAAATTAGCTTTAGCTAGGGATAATTTTGATATGATAGAAATCTTATCAGAATGTAGAAATGTGACTCATTCAAAATATAATCCAAACAATTAATAAGGTCTCGACTGCGCTCGACCAGACATAGTAACGAAATGAATATAAAAAACTATATAAACGGACAATTTATTACTCCAATTCATGGAGAAACGATTGATAATTACAATCCATCTAACGGAGAAGTATATGGGCAAATTCCAAATTCATCTATTGATGATGTAGAGCAAGCCTACAATTCTGCCAAATCTGCCTTTAAGCAGTGGTCAAAATCAACGTTAGAAGAGCGAAGTAGAATTCTGATTAAAATTTCAGAATTATTAGAAGCCAATTTAGAACGTTTTGCGTTGGCAGAATCTAAAGACAATGGAAAGCCATTGAGTTTAGCGAGACAGATTGATATTCCGAGAGCAGCAAGTAATTTTCGTTTTTTCGGAAATGCAATTACGCAATTTGCATCAGAGTCTCATGAAAGTGTCGGATTCAATGCTGTGAATTTCACACTACGTCAACCCTTAGGAGTTGTAGGTTGTATTTCTCCTTGGAACTTGCCGCTGTATTTATTTACGTGGAAAATTGCTCCGGCAATTGCTGCAGGAAATTGTGTAGTCGCAAAACCTAGTGAAGTAACACCAATGACAGCTTTTCTGTTAGGAGAAATCTGTACAGAAGCAGGTTTGCCTGATGGGGTTTTAAATATTGTTCATGGATTAGGTACAACAACGGGGCAAGCCATTGTAGAACATCCAAATATCAAAGCAATTTCTTTTACAGGAGGAACAACAACAGGAGCACATATTGCCAGAATCGCTGCGCCAATGTTTAAAAAACTATCTTTAGAACTAGGAGGGAAGAATCCAAATATTATTTTTGCAGATTGTAATTATGATGATATGTTGGAAACAACGGTGCGTTCTTCATTTGCCAACCAAGGTCAGATTTGTTTGTGTGGAAGTAGAATTTTTGTGGAAGAAACAATCTATGAAAAATTCAAAGCAGATTTTGTTCAGAAAGTGAAAAACTTAAAAGTAGGGCATCCATCAGATGAGTTAACGAATATAGGAGCCTTAGTTTCAGAACCGCATTTAGAGAAAGTAGCAGCCTATATTAAAATAGCTGAAGATGAAGGTGGGAAAGTTTTATGTGGAGGGAAAAAGGTGACTGTAGCAGGTAATGAGAACGGATATTATCTAGAGCCAACGGTTATAGAAGTTAAAGATAATTCGTGTAGAATCAATCAAGAAGAGGTTTTTGGACCTGTGGTTACGATCATGTCGTTTAAAACAGATACAGAAGCGTTGCGTTTAGCAAACGATGTAAAATATGGGCTGTCTGCAACATTGTGGACAAACAACCTAAATAGAACTATGCAATTTTCACAAGAATTACACACCGGAATTGTTTGGGTAAATACCTGGATGATGCGTGATTTACGAACACCTTTTGGTGGAGCAAAAGAATCGGGAGTTGGTAGAGAAGGTGGTTTTGAAGCCTTGCGTTTCTTTACTGAGCCAAAAAACATATGTATTAAATATAATTAAAGAACCAAGATAAAAGAGCCAAGAGAAAAGATAAATAGTCTTGCTTCTTGTTTCTTAATTCTTACATCTATAAGATAAATGAACCTAGAAATAAATAACAAAAACGCCTTAGTATGCGGAAGTACACAAGGAATTGGGAAAGCATCTGCAATGGGATTGGCAGCAGAAGGAGTGAATGTAACATTAATTGCTCGTAATGAAGAGAAGTTGAAAGCGGTACTTTTAGAATTGCCAAACAACAATCAAAAGCATGGCTATATAGTTGCAGATTTCTCGAATCCAATTGAATTGAAATCAAAAATTGAAGCAAGTAGTTTAGATTTTCATATTTTGGTAAATAATACTGGTGGCCCAGCAGGAGGGCCTGTTTTTAATGCGACGTTAGATGAGTTTGAAAATGCATTTACACAGCATTTAAAATGCAATCATGTGTTGGTGCAAGCTTTGGTTCCTTTTATGAAAACGAACTGTTTTGGTAGAATTATCAATGTGATTTCTACCTCAGTAAAACAACCATTAGATGGTTTGGGAGTTTCAAATACCATTCGTGGTGCTGTTGCTAGTTGGTCAAAAACCTTGGCAAATGAGTTAGGTGAGTTTGGAATTACCGTAAATAATGTGTTGCCTGGAGCAACGGGTACTGAACGTTTGACTGAAATCATCAATAACAAAGCTGCTAAAACGGGATTGTCTGTTGATGCGGTTTCTAAAAACATGATGAATGCTTCACCAGCAAAACGATTTGCAAAACCAGAAGAGATTGCAAATGCAGTGGTATTTTTAGCAAGTGAAAAAGCAAGTTTTATCAACGGAATAAATGTTCCGGTTGATGGAGGTAGAACAAAAAGTTTGTAAATTTAACGAAATCTCGCGTTAGGGATTGAAGCGACATCCTTTTTTATGTCAGTTCGAGTGTTTTATTTGTGGATTGAGCTCAGTCGAAATCAACAATAAAATGTATCGAGAACTATTAAAAAGATATAGCGAAAAGCCCGGCCTTTAGGAAACGCCAAAAAAAAGAAAAGTCATGAGCAAATTAGTATCGCCTTTAAATTTTAAAAAGTGGATTGATGAAAATCGTCACTTACTAAAACCGCCTGTTGGAAATAAATGTGTTTGGGATGATGGAGAATTTATTGTGATGGTTGTTGGTGGGCCAAATAGCAGAAAAGATTATCATTATAATGAAACCCCAGAGTTCTTTTACCAAGTAGAAGGAAATATGGTGTTGAAAATTATTGATCGTGATGGAAATCAACAAGATGTAGAAATCAATGAAGGAGACATCTATTTGTTGCCTGCAAAAGTGCCACATTCGCCTCAACGAAAAGCGAATACTGTTGGCTTGGTAATCGAGTATCCTCGTTCTGAAGGAATGTTAGATGCGCTGGAATGGTATTGTGAGAATTGTGGAAATCAATTATATAGAGAGCCATTTGCATTGGATAATATAGAAACAGATATGCCTATTATTTTCGATAAATATTATTCAGATATCCAAAAATGCACCTGCTCTAGTTGTGGGTCTGTAATGGAAACACCAAAACCAGTTAGCAGTAATTAGTTATCAGTTGTCAGTTCGAGTGATTTTCTTGGTAACAGAGCTTAGTAGAAGTTAAAGAAAATGATATTGAGAACAAAGCATAATATAGAAGTCATTAGAAGAAAGTAATGATGAAGTAACCTTATAAAAGATTGCAATAGCTTTTGGCTCGCAATAACACATTTAAAATGAAAAGAAAACTACGTATAAACGGACATTCACATTTATTGCCTTATCCAGAGCAAATTCCGCAGTTTATGAAAGACAAGGAAATTTTTTGGGTTGATGATGAGCGTAAACATATGTTGCAAAAAGGATGGAAACGTCCAGTAACAGACTCTAGTTTCTTTTTAGATGAGAAGATAGAATGGATGGAGAAGAATCGTTTAGATCATGCTGTGGTGTTGAATCTTTCTCAGTTGTATGGAAATGGCTTGCGTTTGGAAGAAATGAAGAAAGCATTGCGTTTTCAGAATGATTTTAATGCGAAAGTACAACATGATCATCCGTCTAAATTTACGTGTGGATTTGTGGTGCATCCTGGATTTATACAGGGCGCTTTGTGGGAAATGGAACGTTGTGTTGAAGAGTTAGGATTAAAAGTGTTGTGTTTGCCTACGCATTTTATGGACTCGATTGGTCAATGGCGTTGTGTTTTTGATAAAGAGAATGATCCAATATTCGAATTGGCAAATAAGTACAAATTAGCGATTGAGATTCACCCGTATGATGGTGATAAAATGATAAAATTAGAAAATACGAATTGGCGTTTTCATCTAATTTGGATGTTGGCACAATGTGGGGATGCGTATCATTTTTATACCTTAAACGGAATGCAAGAACGTTTTCCAAATATTAGAACGTGTTTTGCGCATGGAGGTCAATTGGCACAAATGAATTTAGGAAGAAGAATTCAAGGTTTTGATGGAAGACCAGATTTGTTTGAAGGGAAAACACACCCTAGAAAAGCGGTTGGACACCCAAATATTTATTTTGATACGTTGGTGCACGATACAGATTCGTTAAAACTAATGATAGACCGTCAAGGGTCTAATCAAATAATTATGGGCTTAGATGATCCATATCCATTAGGAGAAATGGAAAGTGATGCACAATCTTCATATCCAGGAAAATTATTGGATTTAGCAATAGAGCGCGATTTAATTAGCCAACAAGAATACCATGAAATCTGGGAAGACAATACATTACGTTGGTTGTTTGGAAACGATGAGCAAGCAAAGAAAGAGTTAATAGATAAGATTTTATCATAAACAAAAAAGCCTCACAATTGTGAGGCTTTTTTGTTTACATATTTAAATTGTTTTATTGAAAAACAGTTGTAATGTTGATTGCAACTTCATTCCATGTTTTTGAAATTCCGTCTTTTGCTTTGTGTAATTCTTTACAAGCGACATTTAACGATTCTACTGCTTTTTGAGCACTCCAATTGTCTAAACTCATCGTTGCTGTTAACTGGAATTCTTTTCCTTCTAATGCATATGTAAAGGGTAAGTCAGCAGTTACTCCATTCATTGTTATTGAAGCTGTTCCGTTGGCTTCATCAGAGATGTTTAATGTTCCAGACAGTAATTTTGTATTGTCCATTACGCCAAAGAAAAATTTCTTTAACTTAAAATCCCTACTTGAATCAGCAGTAAAAAGACTGCTAACAGGTATTGAGAATTCGGCACCATTAATTGCTTCTTTTGCAGTGTTTCCTTCACCATTTTTAGTGATCGTTACTTTTTTAAATTTTCCTTTAACAGGTAGTTTATCTGTCGTTTTATACGCCACCCAATCAATGGAGTTTTTTGCAGTTTTTAAAGAAAAAGGATACACCTTAACTTCTTTTTCAACTTCAATTTCTTTCTTCTTTTCGTCTTTACAAGAAGTAAATTGAAAAGAGACTCCAAGGATTAATGTAAGAATTAATATTTTTTTCATGATTGATGTTTTTTTATAAATTGTCAACAATTTTAATGTATTCTTTTTTAGCAGAACCTATTGACATTCCTCTTAATTGAATCCAAGCATTTAGTTTAAACCTATTTTTAAGGTCTATTTCGTTTGTCTCAACATATTCAGGATTGTTATCTCCGTAAGTAGCTTGCTTGTAATAAGCGTATAGTTTCAGCATTGTATCTGGAGCGAATTGCTCTTGAGACAATTCAGAAATTGCTTTATAAGCTTCTTCAAATTGTATGTCTAAAGTGGTTTGGTTCATTCTATTTACTAGCAACTATTTGTTCTCCTCCTTTTACTTTATCTCCGAGTTGAACATTTATTTTGGTATTTAAAGGTAAAAATAAATCTACTCTCGAGCCAAATTTAATAAATCCGGAATCTTCACCTTGAACAGCAGTTTTTCCTTCGATAGCGTAATTTACAATTCTTTTTGCAAATGCTCCCGCAATTTGCCTGTACATTACTTCTCCAAACTTTTTTGAGTCAATAACAATTGTTGTTCTCTCGTTGTCAGTTGATGCTTTTGGAAGCCAAGCAACTAAATATTTACCAGGATGATATTTGCTGAATTTAATGATGCCACTTAATCCATATCTAGTAACATGAACATTGATTGGAGACATGAAAATTGAAACTTGCAATCTTTGATCTTTAAAATATTCTGATTCGTACACTTCTTCAATCACGACTACTTTTCCGTCTACAGGAGCAATGATGTGATTTTCGTTTAAAACAGTATTTCTTTTAGGGTTTCTAAAAAATTGTAAAACACCTAAAAATACGATTAGCAATGCTATTTGTACAATTTTTTGAAGTAGATATGTTTCTAGAAAATTATCTGCGACTATAATACCAGCAACAATTAGTATTGACGTAATTGTTATGATGTTAAATCCTTCTTTATGAAACATGCTAAGACTTATATGAAAAAGTGTAAATATAAAAACACAAAAGGAGCAGCAAAAAACAGGCTATCTAACCGATCTAACATTCCACCATGTCCTGGCATAATTGTGCCACTGTCTTTTACGTTGGCTTGTCTTTTGAATTTTGATTCAATCAGATCTCCAATTGTTCCAAAAATAGATAAAATAGAGGCGATAATAATCCAATCTATTAAGTTGATATCAGAATTAGTATGTTGTTGAGAAATGAAAAACGCAGCTATTAAAGAGAAAACCCATCCGCCAATAAAGCCTTCGATAGTTTTTTTAGGAGATACGCTTTCAAAGAGTTTTCTTTTTCCAAAATTCTTACCCACTAAATAAGCGAAACTATCATTAATCCAAATAAATAGTAAGATACAGATTACGATTTTTGGCTGATAATCACCAAAAACAAACGGAATCGAAATTAAATAATAAAATGGAAGTACAATATATATAAGTTGTAAAAATAATCGTTGATAAATGGTTTCAGTCTTGATGCTTTTTTTACTATAAAGTAAATAGATTAAGAGCGCTAATCCTGTTATTGACAAACCAGAAATGAAATCAGTAGTAAAAAAAGTGTTTGAATACGGGGATACAAAAAAGTAAAGCATAATCCCTAAGAAAATATATGGAATTACATTCTTGGATTTCACGATTTTTGAAAATTCCCAAATACAAATAGCAGCAAATATGCTGGTTATAGCAATGTAGCTTTTTGCATCAAAAAGAGTTGAAAATATGAAAATAGAGACATAAAAAAAGCCAGAAATTAATCGGGTTATTAGGTTGCGCATACTATAGATCTTCGAATAGCAGCAAATATAAGTTTTTTGAGTTACTGTTACCGTAATTTAGAAAATTATCGTCTTTATTATTGATTGAATAATTTTTTACGGAGCTAATGTTAGTAGGGATGTTTCCTTTGGAATTTGTTTTAATGCCTGTTAGGCCCTCACCCGTATTTTTAACTAGTTGACTAGTAGTGGCAAAAACAATAAAGTGTTCTGATAGGGAAGCGATTTTCTTGCTTCTTAACTGATTTGAAGAAAACAAGAGATCTCCATTGTCAGCAATTAAATGTTCACAAGATGTTAGAAAAGGAGCGGAATAATTAATATCATCTTTTAAAGAGATGTTTTTTTTATTCGCTAATTTGGCAATACTCTTATCAATACAGACAAGCTCTTTCCAATCATTTTCTAGAATAATATTTTCTAGGTGAGATTTGACTTCTTCTTTCTTTGTGCAGTATAAAAATTTACCACCTTTTTCTAAGAAATAATGTACAAACGAATCATCCAAAGACAAGTTGACTTCCTGTTTTTCGGACACCTTCTCTTCAGGTGATTCGGTTGATATTTTAAATATTTTTTTAAAAAAATTCATTTTCAATAAAAAAAATAAAGGTGAAAAATTATTCTTCAGTTTTTTCTGTTACTTCAGAACTTTTTTCTGCAGCTTTTTCTTCTTCTTTTTCAAATGGTCTTTTTCCGAATATTTTCAGTAAATCGTCTTTGAAAATAACTTCTTTCTCTAAAAGTAATTCTGCAAGAACGGTTAATTTTTCTTTATGTCCTTCTAATAATTCAATTGCTCTTTGATATTGAGCTTCAATCATTTTAGAAATTTCTTTGTCAATAGTTTTTGCTGTGTCTTCGCTATAAGGTTTTACAAAAGCATCATTTCCAGATGAATCATAATACGTAATATTACCAACAGTCTCATTTAGTCCATATACAGTAACCATTGCTCTCGCTTGTTTCGTTACTTTTTCTAAATCACTTAATGCACCTGTAGAAATTTTATTAAAAATAATTTTTTCTGCAGCTCTACCACCTAAAGTAGCACACATTTCATCTAACATTTGTTCAGTTTGAACAATCATTCTTTCTGCAGGTAAATACCATGCAGCACCTAAAGATTGACCTCTAGGAACAATCGTAACCTTTACCAAAGGAGCAGCGTGTTCTAACATCCAACTTACCGTTGCATGACCAGCTTCGTGAAAAGCAATCGTTTCTTTCTCTTTTGGAGTTATTACTTTATTTTTCTTTTCTAAACCACCAACAATTCTGTCAACAGCATCTAAGAAATCTTGATGTTCAATTGCTTTTTTATCATGTCTTGCCGCAATTAATGCAGATTCATTACACATGTTAGCAATATCAGCACCAGAAAACCCTGGTGTTTGTTGTGCTAAAGATTCAATGTTTACATCATTACCTAATTTCAAAGGTTTAATGTGTACCTCAAAAATTGCTTGACGCTCATTAATATCTGGTAAATCAACATATATCTGACGATCAAAACGACCAGCACGCATCAAAGCCTTGTCTAATACATCTGCTCTATTCGTTGCTGCCAAGACGATAACATTAACGTCAGTCCCAAATCCATCCATCTCTGTTAATAACTGATTCAGCGTGTTTTCACGTTCATCATTGCCACCTGTCATACTGTTCTTTCCACGAGCTCTACCAATTGCGTCTATCTCATCAATAAAGATAATTGAAGGAGATTTTTGTGCAGCTTGTTTAAACAAATCTCTTACACGAGAAGCACCAACTCCAACAAACATTTCTACAAAATCGGAACCCGATAAAGAGAAAAAAGGAACACCTGCTTCTCCAGCAACAGCTTTTGCTAATAACGTTTTTCCTGTTCCAGGTAAACCAACTAATAACGCTCCTTTCGGAATTTTACCTCCTAAAGCAGTATATTTTTCTGGATTTTTTAAGAAGTCTACAATTTCTTGAACTTCTTCTTTTGCGCCTTCTAATCCTGCAACATCTTTAAACGTTGTTTTTACTTTGGTGTCTTTGTCAAATAATTTCGCTTTAGATTTTCCAATGTTGAAAATTTGACCGCCGCCACCGCCGCCAGATCCACCACCAGACATTCTTTTCATAAAGAACAACCAAATAGCAATAAGGATTATAAACGGTAAGAATGCAAATATTTGATCCATAAAGCTAGTTTGCTCTATGTGTTTTTGATCAAAATCTAAATTATATGTTTCTTTAGCGGTAGATAATTGATTTTCAAAATTTTGTAAATCCCCGAAATCATAAGAAAAAATAGGTGCACGCTGATTAAATAGCGTGGTCTTTTTTGAATTTCTATAGGTTTCTTTGTTTAGGGCTTCTTCTGTTAAATAAATTTGAGCACTTCTTCTATTTACAATAACAATTTCTTTAATATCATTACTGCTTAGTACTTCAGAAAATTTATTAGTAGTAATGTTTCTTGAAGAAACATCGCCAGAACTAAAAAACTGAAATGTAATTAATAAAACGAAAATTGCTCCATACACCCAATAAAAATTGAATTTAGGGATGCTTGGTTTATTTTTTTTATTAGAATCGCTCATGTGTTATGTGCCTATAAAGTATTGATTAATTTGATGTACTAATTAAAGTTGCTTTAGCGTCTCCCCAAAGGCTTTCAATATCGTAATGTTCTCTAATCTGTTTTTGAAAAACATGAACAACTACATTCACGTAATCCATTAAAACCCATTCAGAATTTACTTCACCTTCTACATGCCAAGGTTTATCTTTTAATGTTTTACTAACATTTTTTTGAATTGAACCAGAAATTGCTTTTACTTGAGTGTTTGAATTTCCAGAGCAAATAATGAAATAATCGCATACTGTATTTTCTATTTCTCTTAAATCTAAGAGTTGAACATTTTCTCCTTTTACATCGTCAATTCCTTTTACAATTTCAGCAATTAAATCGTCTGTGTTTATTTTTTTTACAGTCATGAAAATTCTTTAATATTTAAAACAAAGTTATTATTTTTTTATGAGTATTTTGCGCTATATTCAACTTGTTTGTGGAATATTTAACATATGAAGATAATCAAACTTGATGCCATCGACTCTACCAATTCTTTTTTAAAGGAATTGGCACAGAATACTAGTCTCGAAAACTATACAATTGTTACAACAAAAGCGCAAAAAAAAGGTAGAGGTCAGATGGGGGCAAAATGGGTTTCTGAGCCTGGTAAAAACTTACTATGTAGTGTTTATGTTACCTTTGATGGGTTTCCTATAGCCGATAAGGCGTTGGTTAACTATGCTGTTTCTTTAGCTATAATTGATACATTAAAGAAATTTAAACTTCCTAAGCTAGCGATTAAGTGGCCAAACGACATTTTGTCATCTAGTCAGAAGATCTGTGGTGTATTGGTAGAGAATGTCATGCAGGGCAAGGATATTAAGTCAGCAATTATTGGAATTGGTATTAACGTAAACCAAGAAGTTTTTCCTAGTCAGTTAAAAAATGTTACATCCATAAAAAATCAAATAAAACGTGCTGTTGATTTAGATGATTTGCTTCATAAACTTGTTGATGAGTTAAAAAAATCGATTGCATTTATAACAAATTCGACCACGAATGTTTTAAAGAAGGAGTATTTAAAATGGTTGTATAAAAAAAACATCCCTACTATGTTTAAAGATAGTAAAAATGTTTTGTTTATGGGTAAGATTGTAGACGTCTCTCTACAGGGAAAATTACAAATCGAATTGGAAGATGAATCTATTCAAGAATTTGGAATTAAAGAGGTTTCTTTTGCCTAAAGTTTAGAAATGTTTTCTGCTAATACTTCAATGAATTTAGTTAGTGGTTTTTTTACCATCATAGCCATCATAGGATTAAAATCACCGCTAAAGATTAACTGTGCTTGAGATTCATTTTCAGAAATTTCAGTTAAATTTCCAGATAATGTAAATGGTAATTTACTGCTTGCTGCAGCTAAAGTAATGTTAGAAAATGCTGTTTTCTCTTTTAAGATCAATCTGATTTCTGGCATTCCTTTTAAAGCAAACAGAAAAGAATCTCCATCAACTTCAAATTTTTGAGTATTTTCTGGCATCAACTGTTCAAAGTTTTTTAAATCTGATAAAAACTCAAATACTTCTTTTGAAGATTTAGCAACGGATACTTTTGCACTTTCTAAATTCATAATTTTATATTATTGTTTCCACTCACTTGGATTTGATCTCCAATCTTGTAAAGTGTTTAATTCTTTTTCTGAAATATACTTGCTATCTAAAGCTTGTTCTAATAGATATTCGTAGCTACTTAGTGTTGTTAATTCAATATTGCTTTCTTTAAAGTTGTTAGAAGCAATATCAAATCCATAGGTAAAAATCGCAACCATACCTTTAATAGTAACCTCGGCTTCTTTTAATGCTTCAACGGCTTGTAAGCTACTTTTACCAGTGCTAATTAAATCTTCAAGAACAACTACGTTTTGACCTTTTTCAATAAACCCTTCAATTTGATTTTTTCTACCATGCTTTTTAGCTTCAGGTCTAACATATACAAAAGGAACACCTAATTCTTGAGCAACAAGAACACCAATGGCAATTGCACCGGTTGCAACACCTGCAATAACATCTGGTTTTCCGTGTTTCTCTATAACTAACTTAGCAAGTTCTTCTTTTAAGTAGTTTCTAATTGCTGGAAAAGAAAGTGTAATTCTATTGTCGCAATAAATAGGAGATTTCCAACCAGAAGCCCAATTAAAAGGTTCTGATGGACTTAGTTTTATCGCTTTTATCTGTAATAGAAATTCAGCTGTTTTTTTTGCTGTACCTTTGTTTAAAATCATGCTGCAAATGTATAAAGTTTTTGTAAATGATAAGCCAATTATCTTAACAGATTCATTAAAAAATAACAACAACTTCCCAGTTTATGCTTTTAATGAAGTAGTTATTGATGAAGTTTTGCTTAAATTAAAAGAAGGAAAGATAAGTGGAGTTTATTTATTCTGTTCAAATTTAGCTGTAGATTGGTGTGCTTTTCAAAAAGATTTTAAAGTAGTGTATGCGGGTGGTGGCTTAGTTACGAACCCTAATAAAGAAATACTTTTTATATATAGGTCTAATGTCTGGGACTTGCCAAAAGGGAGGGTTGAAGAAGGAGAGTCTATAGAGAAAACGGCTGTAAGAGAAGTAGAAGAAGAATGCGGAGCAGAAGATTTAAAACTGATTGAACCTTTATTAATTACCCATCATTTGTTTTATATGGATAATATTCAGCAAATGAAAATTACACATTGGTTTTTGATGGAAGCTAATTTTCAGGAAAACTTAAAGCCACAACTAGAAGAAGGAATTACGAAAGTGCTATTTAAGAACAAAGAGGAGGTGCAAGAGGCGATGAAAAACACCTATGCAAACATCAAGTTGGTTTTAGATGCGTATTATAAAAACTAACTCTAAAATTAAACCTATCTTTGCCGACTTCAAAAAGCACATAAACCATGACTAAATTTATTAGAAAAAGAGTTAAAAATGTAAAGAATGATGTATTATCAGGAATTACAGTTGCATTAGCTTTAGTGCCAGAAGCTGTTGCTTTTGCATTTGTTGCAGGAGTTGATCCTTTAGTAGGGCTGTATGCTGCCTTTATGGTTGGTTTGATAACTTCGATTTTTGGAGGAAGACCAGGAATGATTTCAGGAGCAACAGGAGCTTTGGCTGTTGTTATGGTAAGTTTGGTTTCTGAAGGGAACGCAATGGGGAATCCTGATGAAAACTTAGGATTGTACTATTTATTTGCTACCGTAATTTTAATGGGAATTATACAAGTTTCTGCAGGGGTTTTTAAATTAGGTAAATTCGTTCGGTTGATTCCACATTCAGTGATGATGGGGTTTGTAAACGGATTAGCAATTGTAATTTTCTTGTCGCAATTAGGCATGTTTAAAACAACAGTTAATGGTGAAAAAGTTTGGTTAGAAGGAAATAGTATGTTTTACATGATTGGTTTAGTTCTTTTGACGATGTTAATTATGTGGGGTTTGCCAAAAATGAAAGCAACCAAGAAGTTGCCAGAAGCTTTAATTGGAATATTAGTTGTTACAGGAATCGTTGTTTTTTCAAATTTAGATGGTGTTGCTACGGTCGGTTCATTTATTAAAGATGGTGGAGGAGAAGGATTAAGGGGCGGTTTGCCAACATTACATTTAGAAACGTTTACGAACATCCCAATGAATTTTGAAACGTTGAAATTCATTTTTCCATACGCATTAATTTTAGCAGCAATTGGATTGATAGAATCATTAATGACCTTGAATTTAATTGATGATTTAACTGAAACAAGAGGGAATACAAATAAAGAATGTGTTGCGCAAGGAAGTGCAAATATTATCACTGGATTGTTCGGTGGAATGGGTGGTTGTGCAATGATCGGGCAATCAATAATCAATATTAAAGGTGGTGGAAGAGGAAGATTATCAGGAATTACCGCAGCAGTAATGTTGTTGATTTTCATTGTTTTTGCTTCGTCATATATAGAACAAGTTCCAATTGCAGCGTTAGTTGGAGTAATGTTTATGGTAGTAATCGGAACTTTTGCATGGTCTAGTTTTAGAATTTTAAATAAAATACCAAGAACAGATGTTTTTGTATTGGTGCTGGTTTCTGGGATAACGGTGATTTTCGATTTAGCAATTGCAGTATTAGCGGGTGTTATTGTAAGCGCCTTGGTTTTTTCTTGGGAAAATGCAAAACGAATTAGAGCAAGAAAACGTATAAAAGAAGACGGAACAAAAGTATACGAAATTTGGGGCCCATTATTCTTCGGAAGTATTTCCGCTTTTAATGAAAAGTTCGATGTAAAAAATGATCCACAACATATAGAAATTGATTTTGTAGAAGCACGTATTAGTGACCATTCTGCAATTGAAGCTATTTTTGCTTTGGTAGAAAAATATCAAGCACAAGGGAAGTCTATAAAATTAAAACACCTTAGTGAAGACTGTAAAGTGTTATTGTATAAATCTAGTCCAATCTTTGAAGGAGTAATTGAAGAGGGAATTGATGATCCTCGCTACCATTTAGTAGCAAATCCAGAGGACTTTCCTAAACCATTATCAGAATACAAATTTTAATTAGAGATAAACGTTTGCCAATCTTTTGGCGTGTTTAAATTTTGAATACATACCCCATCAGAAACTTCTACAAAAGAGATTTCTGATTGGGTATTTTTTTTTATTTGATAATCTAATCTAGCATTTTTATCTGAAAGACTTATGTTTAAAAGGGATTTCCAGAATTTAGTAGTTATTTTAATCGGATGCCCTTTTTTTTCTTTGTACTTCGGGATAACAATTAGGCACTCTTGGGTGCTCAATTTTTCTTGCTCTTTTTTATCGAATAAAGGAACGTCAACAGGTAAAATAAATACGTGTTGATTTGTGTCTACCTGTTTTAAAACGGACTGTAGTGTAGAGAATAATCCAAATTCAGGACTTGGGTTTATTACGACTCGAATTTTCTTTCCTTTATAAATGATTGAAGTTTGAATTGCGTCCTTTAACCAAGGAATTGCATCAAAATACAGTTGGCTGTCATATCCTAGGCCAAGGTAAACTTCAGTGCCAATAAAGATTTCAATTTGAGATAAAACCCAAAAGGTATTGTTGTGTTTTAGCAGCCCTTTTGGTTCTTCCATTCTAGAAGATTTTCCTCCAGCTAAAATTATGAGTGCTGGTACTTTGTTTTCTGCTTTCATATTATTTTGAAATTAGAAAACGCCTCCAAAAAGCAACACAAAAAAGAATACTAAAGTTTACTAGTATTACTTTTTTTTTATAGCTATTTTTTAATTGCTTGTTAGGAAAATCGAAGAGTCTAGTCATTGGTTAGCGGTTATTCAAACATAATACTAATAAATTCAGCCACACAGGCCGGTTTTTTAGCTCCTTCAATCTCCACCGAACAGTGCCATGTTATTTTGACACCGTTTTCGTGATATTTCTCAATAGTAGTAATTTTTCCATTCAGTCGTAATTTGCTGTCTACCAATACAGCATTTGGAAACCGTACTTTATTTAAGCCATAATTCACTCCCATTTTTACCGATTTAACCTGTAGAAGGTCTCCCAGCATTTTGGATAATAGAGATATCGACATAAAGCCGTGTGCAACTGGTTTTTTAAATGGGGAATGTTGGATTGCCTTTTCCACATCTACATGTATCCATTGAAAATCCAAGGTTGCTTTGGCAAAATCATTTATCATTTCCTGTGTTATGGTAATCCATTCACCAGGTGGAAGTATTTTGCCCTCGTACGTACTAAATTCCTTTAAGTCGTCAAAAATTAGTTTGGTCATTTTTTTATCGTTTATCTTGAAACTCCACCATCAATAGTTAAGCAAATTCCAGAGACAAAACGCGCCTCATCAGATGCTAAATATAAATACCCATACGCTATGTCTATAGGTTGTGCAACCGTTTTTAACGGGATGCTTTCCTTAATAGCCTCAAAGTGTTCTTCTGGGATTTTATCAACCATATCGGTCATAGTAAATCCAGGAGCTATTGCGTTTGCGGTTATTCCGTATTTACCTAGTTCCATGGTCCATGTTTTGGACATGGCAATAACTCCAGCTTTGGTTGCCGCATAATTGGTTTGACCAAAATTACCTCGTAATCCCACATTAGAAGCCGCACTAACAATCCTTCCGTATTTATTTAACTTCATGTAAGGTGCTACTGCTTGCGCACAAATAAACACTCCTTTCAGGTTCACTTCGATAACAGCGTCAAATTCATTCTCACTCATTTTTTCCAAGGTGCGATCCCGTGTTATACCAGCATTATTAATTAGGATATCAATTTTACCGTATTTGGAGTTTATCTCTTCAAAAAGAGTTTTTACAGCCGATTTATCGGTTACAGAAACGGCATAGAATTCTGCCCTGCCGCCAGATGTATTTATATTCTTAACTACTTCTTGGCCTTGAGGAAGAAGGTCCATAATAATAACAGTAGCTCCTTCTCTTGCGAACAATTCGGAAATTTCCTTACCAATTCCCCTTGATCCTCCTGTTATAATTGCTATTTTATCTTTTAATCTCATATTATTTAGTATTAGTTGATTCGTTAGTTACTCATGGCGAATTTGATGAAAATTCAAATTAAAACCTGTTATCAATATCGTTTTCTATCGAAAAGTACTCGTACAGTCATCTCTTTATCGCAAATCAAAATGGATCACGACTTAAATAGTGATAGCATCTTATCTGATTTGTACAACGATTTTTCCTTTTACCTTTCGGTTCATCATTTCGTCTAAAGCCTCTTTAGTGTCTTCTAAGGAAACTATTTTATGAATATGAGGTTTTAGTTTTCCTTCTGCGTGCCATTGCATTAAGGTTATTGTATTAGACATGTTTTTCTTAGGGTATTTCATCGCGAAACCACCCCAAAAAACACCTACAATAGATGCTCCTTTTAACAAAGGCAGATTTAGCGGGATATTTGGTATGGCACCTGCCGCAAAGCCTACAACTAAAAATCGCCCGTTCCATGCGATACCTCTTAGTGCCTGTTCGGAAAAATCACCACCTACGGGATCATATATCACATCAACACCTTTTCCCTTCGTTAGTTCCTTTAGCGTGGATTTTAAATCTTGGGTGGTGTAATTTATAAGTTCATCTGCGCCGTATTTTTTACAGAGTTCTAGCTTTTCTTGAGTGGATGCTGCCGCAATTACCTTTGCGCCCATTAATTTCCCCAATTCAACAGCGGCTAAACCAACTCCTCCTGAGGCACCCATAACTAAGAGGGTCTCTCCCTCCATTAATTGTGCCCTATCTTTTAATGCATGATAGGAAGTGCCGTAAGCCATCATAAAAGATGCCGCTACTGGATAATCCATTCGAGAAGGTTTTAGAAAACAAGCGTTCGCTGGTACGATAACTTCTTCCGCTAAGCCCCCATGTGCGACAAAACCAAAAACTTTATCTCCAGTTTTCAAGTGTTTCACCTCTTCTCCGACTTCTTTGACAATCCCTGCTATATCGCTTCCTGGAGTAAATGGAAGCTCGGGTTTAAATTGATACAGCCCTTGAATTATTAATGTATCCGGAAAATTTAATCCACAGGCTTCTACATGTACTACAACGTCTTTTGGACCTGCATGCAAGGAGTCTATTTCCTCTAACTTTAAATTAGAAGGTGGGCCGAATGTTTTACATCGTATTGCTCTCATTTTATATGTTTTGCTCTTTCGTTTTTTTTAATAAGTATTACCTACAGCATACATTGTTTTTAGCTTTTAGTAAGGCTTTAATCCTCTATAACTTTCAACACTAATTTCCCTAATTTGTCGCCAGAGAAAAGTCGATTATAGGTCTCTGGGAAATTCTCAATTCCTTTATAAACATCCTCACGCGTTTGCAATTTGCCTTCAGCCATCCATGTACCCATTTGCAGACCGGCTTCTCCATATCTTTGAGCCCAATCAAACACCACCATTCCTTGCATGGTTGCTCTATTTACCAATAAAGAAAGGTAATTAGCAGGTCCTTTTATATTTTCCTTATTGTTATACTGAGAAATCGCTCCGCAAATTACTACTCTTGCGTGCATTCGTAATCTCCCTAAAGCGGCATCCAAAATTTCTCCTCCAACATTATCAAAATAAACATCTAACCCTTTAGGGCATTCTTGCTTCAATCGCTCCTTTACATCTTCGTTTTTATAATCGATACAGGCATCAAATCCTAGGTTCTCAACTACATGTTTACACTTGTCGATGCCGCCTGCTATGCCAATTACCTTGCATCCCTTTATCTTGGCTATTTGTCCAACAATACTACCCACTGCGCCAGCTGCGCCAGAGACCACTACGATGTCACCTTCTTTAATTTTTCCTACTTCTAGAATTCCGAAATAAGCCGTCATTCCGGGCATTCCCAAGGTGCCAATATAGGTAGGTAATGGTGCTAATTTGGGGTTGACTTTATAATATCCCTTGCCATCTGTAGCAACATATTGTTGTACTCCGCCATGACCTGAAATAAAATCTCCGACCTTGAATGTTGAGTGGTTTTTGACTTTTATAACCTCACCAACCGAACCAGCTCGCATTACGGCACCTATTTCTACTGGTGCTATATATGATTTTCCCGCATTCATCCATCCGCGCATTGCGGGGTCAAGAGAGATATAATGATTTTTCACCAAGATTTCGCCCTCTTTTAGTTCAGGAATAGGGTTCGTTTTTAAGGACCAAGTGGAAGCATCTGCTGCCCCTACTGGTCTTTTTTCAAATATGAGTTGTTTGTTCATTTTTTTTTCTATTTATTTTTATGGATAAAATTTTCTAGATAAGCCTTCGTCTTGGGTCTAATTTAAGGTTTTCACCACAATGTTTTTTGGTGTTAAATTATTAACGTTTAAATCGAGCTTCTCTGATTTGATATTTTCGTAGTTTTTTTTATAAAAAATATTCCCACCAAAGCGGGAATATTAGTTTTGTTACTGTTTTATACAATTCCGTGATCAGATAATGGCAGCGTTCTATAGCGTTTTCCTGTTGCATTGAAAATTGCGTTTACAATTGCTGGTGCAATTGGAGGAACTCCGGGTTCACCAACGCCAGTTGCTGCTTCATCATTCTCTACAATAGTAATATCTATTGGTGGTACCTCATGCATTCTTGTCATTGTGTAATCATGGAAATTACTTTGTTCAATGGCACCATCTTTTGCTGTAATCTTTCCGTGTAAAGCAATCGACATTCCAAAAACAGCTGCTCCTTCCATTTGATTGATTACATTATCTCTATTCAGCACTAATCCACAATCTAAAGCTGTCCAAATAGCATGAATTTTTACTTTATCATGTAGTACAGAAACTTCTACCACAGTTGCAACATAACTAAAAAAGCTATAATAAAAAGCAATTCCTAGACCATGTCCTTCTGGTAGTTTTCTTCCCCAATTTGCTTTTTTAGCAGCAATATTCATCACGTTTTTTAAACGCGTTGTATTTAATGGGTGTGGAGATTTTTCTTCTCTAATTCTATCTTTTCCAATCAGGTTTAATTTAAACTGTAAGGGGTCTTTTTCTGCTGTACTTGCCAACTCATCAATAAAAGAATTGATTCCGAAACTATGAAAAATAGAACACACTGAACGCAGCCAACCAATTCTTACAAAAGGTTCTGCTTTTGCATTCTCATAACGCGTATTGGCAATTTCAAAAGGATTATTGTTCATTCCCTGTCCAATTTCCCAGCCAGCAGCATAATTTGCACCAGGCATAAAAGTGGAGTTAATTGAAGGGAAAGCAGTTCTGTGTAGCCATCCTGTTACTTCTCCGTTCTTGTCTAAAGAGGCTTTTAAATATTGTGCATTTGTTGCATGGTAATACCCATGTTGTATGTCGTCTTCTCTTGTCCAAACTACTTGAACAGGTGTCTTCATTTTTTTAGATAAAGCAACGGCTTCTACAACAAAATCTGGTTTTGATTTTCGTCCAAATCCACCTCCTAAAAAGGTAACATTAATGGTAACATCTTTTATGTCGATTCCTAAATAAGCTGCAGCTTCTTCTCTTGCAGATTGCGGAGATTGAACTGGTGCCCAAACTTCACATTTTCCATCATGAACCCAGGCCAATGCATTTGGTGTTTCCATTGGAGCGTGTGCTAAATGGGGTAATTGATATGTCGCTTCAACTATTTTATCTGCTTTAGAAAAAGCAGTATTTACATTCCCTTTTGTAGGCGGAACAACTTTCGCTCTTGTATGAACTCGGTTGGTTAATTTTTGGGTATAATTTTCACTATTGTATTTTCCATTCTCACCTGTGTTCCATGTCACTTCAAGATTATTTCTCCCTTGAATTGCAGCCCACGTATTATTAGCTACTACAGCAACACCTCCTAGCATTCCAAAAGGTCTTTTTACGCGTTCTACTTCAAAAATTGCTTCTACTCCAGCTACTTTTATTGCATCAGACTGATCAAAGCTCTTTACGGTTCCAAAAGTTGATGGACAACGCGCTATAACCGCAAATTTCATATTTGGTAAGCGCGCATCTAATCCATAGGTTGCAGTACCGTGTGTGAATTCTTTTATATCGATGCTTTTTAGCGTTTTACCAATGTATTTGAAATCTTTTTTATCTTTAAGTTGTACGTCTTCCGGAATTTCTATTTGCATTGCTTCCTCAACTAAATCTCCAAAGAACAGTTTTTTGTTGTTGTTTTTGTTGATGACATAATGCATTTCTACGGTACAATCAGATGGTGAAGCTTGCCATTTTTTTGCAGCTGCAGCAATAAGTATCGCTCTTGTGGTTGCCCCTAATTTACGCATTGGCTCTAAAATAGTTCGTACACTTCTAGAGCCGTCAGTATTTTGGTTTCCAAATTTCTCATCACCCGTTGCTTGCTCTACACGAACATATTCCCAATCAGCATCCATTTCATCTGCAATAGCAGAAGTTAACGAAGTTCTAATTCCTTGTCCCATTTCAGAACGAGCGCATAATAGAATTAGTTTCCCGTCTTTTTTAAGTTGCACAAAGAGATTTGGAGCAAAAGTGGTTCCATCATCAATTTTAATACTTTCTTTTTCTGATGTAAATTGACATCCAATAATTAATCCTCCAGAAGCCAATCCAAAAACTTTCACAAAACTTCTACGGCTTATATTTTGTATATCTTCCATATCTATTTGTTTTTAAGTTTAACGGCTTTATGTATTGCTTTTCTAATTCTTGGATATGTTCCGCATCTACAAATATTTCCACTCATTGCATCATCAATATCTTGATCTGTAGGATTTGGATTGCTATTTAATAGAGAGGTTGCAGCAATTAATTGTCCAGATTGACAATAACCGCATTGTGGTACATTAATTTCTTCCCACGCTTCTCTCAAATAGTCAAGAGTATCTGTTTTGCCTTCTATCGTTGTAATTTGTTTGCCAACACCGTAGCTTACAGGTAGACTACAAGATCTTACGGCTTCGCCATCTATAAGTATAGAACATGCGCCACATTGACTAACTCCACAACCGTATTTGGTACCTGTTAATCCAATAATATCTCTAATAGCCCACAAAAGAGGCATGTCTTTATGCGCTTCTAAGTTGTGGTTTTTCCCGTTGATTGTGAGTGTTTTCAATTGCCTGATTTTTTTAGTGTTCACTAAGTTACTGTTTTTTTAAAAGAGATGAAAAAAATAACGCAATTTAACTTTTTTAAAAAAAGAGTATTTCTATGGATTCGGGTGTTTATTATGGGGTTGTATTGCGAGAATTATTGTCCTTCGAATAAAATTAAAAAGCCATTTTTCTTTAATTATTCGTTTTAAGGGATCTAAAATGCTACCTTAGCAATAATGTGAAAAACAGAGGGATTTCCTCTAAGTTAATCCAAAAAACATCCAAAAATCTCTTGGAATCGATAAAAAACACTCAAAAACCGTTAGAAACATTATCTGAACTTATTCAGGTTCTAGACGAAGTAGAGAGGACAAAATACACAACTATTTTAAAATCAATGAAATTGCCAATTGCAGAATTTAAAAAACATGCAACATGGTCAGAAACTTGTTACACCCGTAATTGTATTGAGGAAAATGAAAACTTTGAGCTGATTTTAATTTGCTGGGAGAAAGAACAAGTTACAGCAATTCATGATCACGGAGGTGAAGAATGTTGGGTCTATTTTGTTGAAGGTGAGTTTAGAGAACATGTTTATACTGAAAACGAAAAAGGAAAATTAGATATTATTAAAACGACAGAAGCTAAACCTGGAGTTGTTTCATACATGATTGATTTTATGGGGTATCATAATCTTGAGAATCTATCAAATAAAAGAAGTATGTCTTTGCATTTATACGCAAAACCAATTAAGAATTGTAATGTGTACGATTCGAAAAATAATGAATTTACTCGCAAGGAACTAACCTATGATAGCGTCCAAGAAATTCATCAATCACCAATAAAAAATAAGAAAAAGATATGTCTGAATTAAGTAATGATTTAACCCTTTTTAATGAACTAGTTACCGTTTTATTAAACGAAGAAGAAAATCATCCAGTTGCAAAACGCATTGATTCAAATGTTCTATATGACACCATCGACTTATCGCTTAACAAAACAGCAATGGTAGATGATGCTTTCAAAAAAGTACTTAAAGATGTACTTATTGCGACCCCAAAAACGGCGACCAATTTATTTTTCAATCAATTATTTGGAGGAAGACAACCCAAAGCTGTTTTAGGAGATTTATTAGCTGTTTTGTTAAATAACAGCATGTATACATATAAAGTTGCTGGGCCTCAAGTTGGTATTGAGCAAGAGATAATTAGACAATCTTGTGATATGATTGGGTATGGATCACAAAGTAATGGAACGTTCCCTACAGGAGGATCTATGAGTAATTACATGGCGTTGATTATGGCTAGAGATGCTAAGGACCCCAGTTGTAGAGCAGATGGAATGACGAAGCCTTTGATAATGTACACTTCTAAAGAGTCTCATTATTCGAATGCTAAAAATGCAAGTTTTGCTGGATTGGGAAGAAATAATGTGAGATATATTGAGGTAGATTCTAAAGGGCGTATGATTCCAACGAAATTAGAAGAACAAATCAATATTGATCTTCAAGATGGTTTGATTCCTACATTTGTAAATGTAACTGCAGGAACAACTGTGTTGGGAGCTTTTGACCCCATTGATGCCATTGCGGTAGTTACAGAAAAATACAATATTTGGTTGCATGTAGACGGAGCCTATTGTGGTTCTGTTATTTTTAGTGATGCAAAAAGACATTTGTTAAAAGGAATTGAAAAGTCTGATTCTTTTAGTTACAATGCACATAAAATGATTGGAACACCAATGACATGTTCCATTATTTTGGTGAATGATAAAAAGCATTTGCACAATTCTTTTAGTAATGATGCTGATTATTTATATCAAACGGATGGAGATGATTTCAATTTAGGTAAAACTTCTTTTCAGTGTGGACGTAGAAATGATGCGTTGAAATTCTGGACTTTATGGAAGTCGGTTGGAACGAACGGATTAGAAAAAATTGTTGATCAACAATTTGATTTGGCTGATGTTGCTAGAGAATATGTTGAAAATCATCCAGATTACACCTTGTATAGTTATGAAGATTCTATTTCAGTTTGTTTCAATTATAAAGGTATTGACCCTAAAACATTGTGTACATTATTGTACGAGCACCAAATAACAGTTGTTGGTTTTGGCGTTTTTAACGAAGATACATTTGTCCGATTTGTTACAATAAACGCAACAAATACCGAAGAAGATATTTTAAACTTCTTTAAGGTGTTGGAAGGTTTTGTAAAAGAAAACCAACATGTTTTAGAGGCTGTGTGCTAAGATTTTTTTGTATTTAAAAACTCAGAAACAGATTTAGGTACTAAAATAGATGCGTCTCCATCATTTCTAACAATATCTCGAACAATAGAAGAGCTAATGAAAGAAGTTTCTGCGCTTGTTAATAGAAAGACAGTTTCTATGCTAGATAGTTTTCTATTTGTCTGAGCAATCGCCTTTTCAAATTCAAAATCTGCAGGATTACGTAAACCACGAAGAATAAAATCTGCATTGATCGTTTTACAATAATCTACCGTTAAACCAGTATAGGTTTCAACGGTGATTTTTTGTTCTGCGAAAAAAGCATTTTGAATAAACTTTTTACGTTCATCAACAGAAAACATATAGTTCTTTTTGGCGTTGATTCCGATTGCAATTACAATTTCATCAAAAAGAGGTAAACTTCTAGAAATGATGTCTATGTGACCTAAAGTAACTGGGTCAAATGAACCTGGGAAAACTGCTTTTTTCATGTTGTTATATATTTAGTGACGTTTCTATAGCATTGTCAAATAAATCTGACAAGCTAATATTAGCTTCGTTTGCTTGTTGTGGTAAGATACTTTCTTCTGTTAAACCAGGCACTGAATTTATTTCTAAAAAATGAGGCTCATCGTTTACGAAAATATATTCTGATCTAGAAAAACCACTCATATTTAAGATGTTATATACTTTTTTAGCGGTATCTCTAACTTTGTTAGCAGCAGCTTCAGAGATTCTTGCAGGTGTTATTTCTTTTGATTTTCCTTCGTATTTGGCTTCATAATCAAAGAAGTCATTTTCTGTAGTTATTTCTGTAATTGGCAATACTTTTGTTTCTCCTTTGTATTGTATAATACCAACAGAAACTTCGGTTCCATCTAAGAAACTTTCAATTAGTATTTCTGTATCTTCTTTGTAGGCTTTTTCTATTCCGGTGATAATTTCATCGGCATTGTATGCTTTTGAAATTCCAAAACTAGAACCAGCATTGTTTGGCTTTATAAAACAAGGTACGCCAACGGCATCTATTATTTTTAAGGTATTAATTGTATCACCTTTGTTTAAGTAAATTGATGTGGCTGTCGGAATTCCGTAATGTTTTACCACACTTAACGTGTCTCTCTTGTTAAATGTCAATGCCATTTGATAAAATGGAGCAGATGTGTGTTTCATCCCAATTAAATCAAAATAGGCAAGAATTTTCCCGTCTTCACCTGGTGTTCCGTGTATTGCATTAAAAACACAATCGAATGTTATTTTAATTCCGTTTATAAGAACTGAAAAGTCGTTTTTATCTATGGGAAACTCATTTTTAGCTTCATCTACGTAGACCCACTTCTCTTTTAAAATAAGAATTGAATATGGATTGTACTTAGTTCTGTCTAGATGGTTGTGAACTACACGTCCGCTAGTTAAAGAAATAGCTACTTCAGATGAGTAACCTCCCATGATGATGGCAATGTTTTTTTTCATTTTAAAATTTTCGATACTAAAACAAATTTATCAAAATATAAATAGAAAGACTAACGTTTGGTTTTATATCTTTGTCCTCAGTTAAAAAATTGACCATGAGTATATTTCAATTTATTAAAAGTACCTCTTTTTTCAAACAGATTGCAATTGCAATCGGTGCGCTTTTTATTCTGATTTTTGGTTTACAGTGGTGGTTTGGTTTTACAACCAATCATGATCAGAAAATACAAGTTCCAGATTTACATAAAATGGAATTAGTTGAAGTAGAAAGGACATTAAAAGAAGTTGATTTACTTTTTGAAGTAATTGACTCTACAAATTACAATCCTACGTATTTGAATAGGTCTGTGATAGAGCAAAACCCAGAGGCAGGAAGTTTTGTAAAAGAAAACAGAAAAATATACTTAACAATAAACCCTTCAAAATATAGAGACAAAGTTTTACCTGATTTAAATGGTAGAACGAAGAGACAGGCAAGAACTCATTTGTTATCTCTTGGTTTTAGGATAGGAGAGTTTTCTTACGTATCAGATATTGGTAAAGATGTTGTAAGAGGAATGAAACATAACGGAAAAAAAGTAAACACAGGAGATAAGCTCCCTAAGAACTCGGTAATAGATTTAATTTTAGGAGACGGTAATAGATAAAGAATATGCAGGAAGATCAAAGTACAGACATTGAAAACGAAGAATTATACGAACATCACAGGTTTACTGCAAGTGAAGGACAAGAGCCTTTGCGTGTAGATAAATATTTGATGAATTTTGTAGAAAACTCTACTCGTAGTAAAGTGCAGCAAGCAGCAAAAGCAGGAAATGTTTTGGTAAATGATGTTGCGGTAAAATCGAATTATAAAGTAAAGCCTAACGATGTAGTTCGTGTGGTTTTATCGCATCCACCAGCTGAAAACTTACTGGTAGCAGAAGATCTTCCATTAGATATTATCTATGAGGATGATACTGTAATTGTGGTAAACAAGTCAGCAGGAATGGTAGTGCATCCAGGTCACGGAAATTATTCTGGGACGTTGGTAAACGGATTGATTCATCATATAGAGAACTTACCAACCAATAGTAATGAGCGACCAGGATTGGTTCATAGAATTGATAAGGATACAAGTGGTTTGTTAGTGGTTGCTAAAACAGAATATGCAATGGCGCATTTATCAAAGCAGTTTTTTGACCGTACAACAGAACGTTTGTATTATGCATTGGTTTGGGGGCATGTAGATGAAGATGCAGGAACGATTGAAGGAAATATCGGACGTAGTTTTAAAAATCGTTTACAGATGGATGTTTTTCCAGAAGGCGATTTTGGAAAACATGCAGTTACGCACTTTAAAGTATTGGAACGTTTAACGTATGTTACCTTAGTTCAATGTAAATTAGAAACTGGTAGAACACACCAAATTAGAGCCCACTTTAAACATATTGGTCATACATTATTTAATGATGAGCGTTATGGTGGAGATGATATTTTAAAAGGAACAACGTTTACAAAATATAAGCAATTTGTTCAAAACTGTTTTAAAACCTTGCCAAGACAAGCTTTACATGCGAAGACACTTGGTTTTACGCATCCAGCAACTGGAGAGTTTATGCGTTTTAATACTGAGTTGCCAGAAGACATTGCTGCTTGTTTAGAAAAATGGAGAACCTATACTGTTAATTCTAAAGACGAGATTTAGTAGTTGTCGTTCTTTTTAGTTAGAATAAAATTATACAGCTTAAGCAGTGCTTTTGCTGTATTTTTTTTTATAGCATTTTTGAATACAATTAAAATTAATAAAAAGTTTCATCTTCTTTCCTTATTCGTTGATGAAAAAAATTAAAGCTAGTTTTTGGTTTTTTTATTTTGACAAATTCCCTCAAGTTTTTATTTCGAAATCATACTCTTAATAAGTTATTTGTATTCTGAGGTAGCGAGATGTCGTTAAAAAGGATGTTGAAATCAAACGATAAAAAGCATCAATTCTCTTTATATCTACATCAATATTAAATTTTTTAAAACTCGAATCTTCTCGTTTCAAATTGTATTTTTACTTCACTAAGAACAGCAACAATGAAAATCATTATATCTCCAGCAAAATCTTTAGATTTTGAAACGCCATCGGCAACACGTTTATATACGCAACCACAATTTTTAGAAGATTCTGTAAAACTAAATAAGAAATTAAAAACCTTGTCTAGAAAGGATATTGTTGAATTCATGGGGGTTTCTAGTGATTTGGCAGCGTTAAATTACGAACGCAATCAAAACTGGAGTTTGCCTTTTACAACTGAGAATGCAAAACAAGCGATTTTTGCTTTTACAGGAGCGGTTTTTAAAGGAATTGATGTGACTACTTTAGAAGAAGAGAAAATACCGGTATTACAAGATCGTTTGCGCATATTATCAGGTTTATATGGATTGCTAAAACCATTAGATTTAATACAGGCCTATCGTTTAGAAATGGGGAAAAAATTAAAAGTTGGTAAAACGGAGAATCTGTATGCGTTTTGGGGAGATAAAATTGCAGACACTTTAAATACAGAATTAGCTGACGACGAATTGTTAGTGAATTTAGCAAGCACAGAGTACTTTAAAGCGGTCAATAAAAAAGTGTTAAAGGTGCCTATGATTACGCCAGTATTCAAAGATTTTAAGAATGGGGAGTATAAGGTTGTTATGACCTTTGCTAAAAAAGCACGGGGATTAATGGTGAGATATATCCTAGATCATAACATCACAACAAAAGAAGGGTTGAAGGGGTTTAATACAGATGGTTATGGATTTACTGAACATCTGTCATCAGAAACTGAATTGGTCTTTACTCGTTAGAAGAGGGGTGTGGTATTAAAGTTTACCGAACTTCTTGTTCATGTACAACTTCACTGTAAATTGCTTTAAAAAAAAACAGTTAATCCCCAAGAAATATCTCTTGGAAATTAACTGAAATTAACTTACGACACAGCTATTTTAGAATAACTGAATCTTGTATAAAGTTATTATTTAGTTTTAAATGGTAAATAAGGACTCTTGATCCAATTTACTAAACTAGAAATAATACTATAGAAGAATTTATATATTGCTAAAGCAACATAAAGCTTCGCTAAAACTGCAGCGACACCAATATACTCCCAAGCAACAGACATTAGACCGTCCCAGCTCCAAGCACTACCAGAAGCCATTGTAGGATCCCAGTTTGACCATTTATTAAAAATATCTCCTATGAAATCAAGGTGTAATAGACTTGTTAATTCAGCCGTAGCCGCCATTGGTAAAGCATAAGCATAATCTATATTCGCAATCCATTCTGTAGCAAAATCTCCTGAAACAGTCATTGAAGTAGCCCATGATAATGTCATCGCAAAAGCACTAAATAATGCTACAATCGCAGCAACATGTCCTAATACTTTAATATTAGCAAGTGCTAAGTCTTTAAAAATGAAATCAACTATTCCGCTTTTAGATGATGCTAAGCTGTCTCCAGCTGATCTTATAACCTGAGAAATAGGAAATGCAGCATACACCCATATTAGCATAGAAAGAATATTTGCTAAAATATCTAATTTTTCTCCCATGCCGCCAGACCATATAGGTGATAGAATCACCATTAGTGATGCTAACAACACTACAAGGGCAGAAACTCTGTAAAATTTACCTACCCACCCTGGGATGTTTCCTTCTGATTCTTGAACCCAAGAATTAAAACAGTTTCCCGGTAATTTTGAATTGATCATTTGGGGTAGATCAAGTACTTTGTTTAAAATTTTTTCCATTTTAAAAAATATTTATTGATTAGTACTTCAATATTACAAATAATTAGTTAATTAACAATAAGTTATCGTTTTGATAGCTGTATTATCATATAGATAAATTACATATTGAAAAATTCACAAATTCTTGTTTTATTAACATATTTAGTACCGGAGTCCTATTTTGCAACTAATAAAAAGCAGTAATTTTATGTTAATAACTTGTTAAAATTAAAATTTATAAAAAACAAATTTTAAGGGTTTTTGGCTGTTTTATGTCTTAATTTTAAAAATTTAAGAAAATTTAAACGAATTAAAAAGCACGTATTTTTTAATAATTTAAGAACAAAAATAAAGCAATCCATTCATTATTAGACGTTTGTTTGTGGTTGCGATTTGTATCTCTTTGATTTTATTGCTATGGGTACGGATTTTTCATTTATGCTTTACAGATTTTTAGAAAAAGGGTTTTCTGTTTTTTTGAGTATTTTCAATGTTGTAGCTCAGTTTTAACAATTGGCCAAGCCAACTGTAATAGCCAACCCGCCTTCAGAAGTTTCTTTGTATTTACGATTCATGTCTTTTGCAGTTTCCCACATGGTGTCAATCACTTTGTCTAACGGGACTTTTGCGTCTTTTGGATCTGTTTCCAAAGCCAACTCTGCAGCATTGATTGCTTTAATTGCTCCCATTGCATTACGTTCTATACAGGGAATTTGAACCAAACCACCAATAGGATCACAAGTCAAACCTAAATGATGTTCCATTGCTATTTCTGCTGCAACTAAACATTGTGCAGGTGTGCCCCCTAAAACTTCGGTTAATGCAGCTGCTGCCATTGAAGATGAAACGCCAATCTCTGCCTGACAACCACCCATTGCAGCAGAAATAGTGGCATTCTTTTTAAAAACACTTCCTATTTCACCTGCAGTTAATAAGAATTTACGAATGTCTCCAAAATCAGCTTTATGATTCTCAATCACTAAATAATACATTAATACAGCCGGAATCACTCCTGCACTCCCGTTGGTTGGAGCGGTAACAACTCTGCCTAAAGAGGCATTTACTTCGTTTACAGATAAAGCAAAACAGCTTACCCATTTTAAGATTTCTCTAAACTTAACCTCAGTGCTTCTAATAGCTGTAATCCATTCTTTTGGATTTGTATAAGAGCTGTCTTTAATTAATTTATTATGAATAGATAATGCTCTACGCTTTACATGTAATCCGCCAGGTAATATTCCATCAGTATGACAACCAATATACATACACTCAAGCATTGTGTCCCAAATTCTATGCAATTCAAAATCAATTTCATCGGCAGATTTTAATTCCAATTCATTTAAAAAAACAATGTCAGAAATTGATCTATTATCTCGTTCGCAGTATTCTTCTAATTCTTTGGCTCTGTTGATAGGATATGGAAAGTTTTGTTTAGAAATTTCTAATTCTTCTTCTAAGGTGTCTTCTTCTTGTATAATAAAACCGCCACCAATTGAATAGTATGTCTCTTTTGAAATCACTATTTCATCGTGATACGCAGTAAAGGTGATTCCATTAGAATGAAACGGTAAAAATTCTCTATTAAAAGAGATCGTGTTTTCTGTATAAGGAACATCATCTAAACCGTTTAATTTTAAAACCCCGTTCTCTTTTATCGTTGATATGATAGAATTTATAGCGTCAATCGGAACAAATTCAGGATCTGTTCCACTTAAACCTAATAAAACAGCCAAATCTGTTGCATGTCCTTTTCCTGTTAAAGAAAGAGATCCGTATAAATCTACATGAATGTCTGTAATTGCATCAGTAATAATTTCAAAGTTCAACTTTTTTATCCAAAGCTGAGCGGCACGCCATGGGCCAAGAGTATGTGAACTTGAAGGGCCAACACCAATCTTTAACATATCAAAAACACTAATAAACTGCGACATCTTCTATTTTTTGGCTAATGTATAAAATCCCCCTCTTAAGAAATGAGATTTTTTTGATTTTTTGCAGTTCATTTTTGACGTAATTATGTCATCCTGTCACTTTATGTAGCTCTAAAAGAAAAGAAACTGACAAATTCTTATCTAAAATAGCAATGGCATATAAATTGACTATAAGGAAAATGTAAATAATTATATAAAATTTAGTATTATGAGTAAGATTATAGGGATTGACTTAGGAACAACCAATTCATGTGTTTCTGTAATGGAAGGAAATGAGCCAGTTGTTATACCTAATTCAGAAGGGAAAAGAACAACTCCTTCTATCGTAGGTTTTGTTGAAGGTGGAGAAAGAAAAATTGGAGATCCTGCAAAGAGACAAGCAGTTACAAATCCAACAAAAACAGTGTATTCTATCAAACGTTTTATGGGAAATAAATTTTCTGATTCAAAAAATGAAGCAGAAAGAGTTCCTTATAGCGTTTTAAAAGGAGACAATGACACACCAAGAGTAGATATTGATGGACGTTTATATTCGCCACAAGAAATCTCTGCAATGGTATTGCAAAAAATGAAAAAAACTGCTGAAGACTACTTAGGACAAGATGTTACAGAAGCAGTAATTACTGTGCCAGCATATTTTAATGATGCACAAAGACAAGCTACAAAAGAAGCGGGTGAGATTGCAGGTTTAGTAGTTCGTAGAATTATTAACGAACCAACTGCAGCTGCATTGGCTTACGGAATGGACAAAAAAGGGATTGACCAAAAAATCGTTGTTTTTGATTTTGGAGGAGGAACACATGATGTTTCTATCTTAGAATTAGGAGACGGAGTTTTTGAAGTACTAGCAACTGATGGAGATACACATTTAGGAGGAGATGATGTTGATCAAAAAATCATCAACTGGTTAGCTGAAGAGTTTAAAGCTGAAGAAGGTATTGACTTGCGTAAAGACCCAATGGCTTTACAACGTTTAAAAGAAGCTGCAGAAAAAGCGAAGATTGAATTATCTAGTACTGCAAGTACAGAAATTAATTTGCCATATGTTACAGCTACTGATAGCGGACCTAAACACTTAGTTAGATCTTTAACAAAAGCGAAATTTGAGCAATTAATTGACGATTTAATAAAAAGAACGATCGCACCTTGTTCTAAAGCATTAAAGAACGCAGGTTTAACTACTGCTGATATTGATGAAGTAATTTTAGTTGGTGGATCAACTCGTATTCCTGCTGTACAAGAAGCAGTAGAGAAATTTTTCGGAAAAACACCAAGTAAAGGAGTAAATCCTGATGAAGTTGTTGCTTTAGGAGCTGCAATTCAAGGTGGAGTTTTATCTGGAGATGTAAAAGATGTATTGTTATTAGACGTTACACCTTTATCTTTAGGAATCGAAACTATGGGGAATGTATTTACAAAGTTAATCGATGCAAATACAACTATTCCAACAAAAAAATCTCAAGTATTCTCTACAGCAGTAGACAGTCAGCCATCAGTAGAAATTCACGTTTTACAAGGTGAAAGAACTATGGCAGCAGATAACAATACTATTGGTCGTTTCCATTTAGATGGATTACCACCTGCACAGAGAGGAGTTCCTCAAATTGAAGTAACTTTTGATATTGACGCAAACGGAATTATCAAAGTTTCTGCATTAGATAAAGGAACAAACAAATCTCATGAGATCAGAATCGAAGCTTCATCTGGATTATCAGAAGAAGAAATCGAAAAAATGAAAGCAGAAGCTGAAGCAAATGCTGATGCTGATAAAGCAGCAAAAGAAACTGCTGAAAAAATTAATGCAGCTGACGGTATGATTTTCCAAACAGAAAATCAACTAAAAGAATTTGGAGAAAAATTATCTGACGATAAGAAAGGTCCAGTTGAAGCGGCATTAGTTGAATTGAAAGCGGCTCATGAATCTAGAGATATTGCACTAATTGATGCTGCAATGGAAACGATTAACGAAGCATGGAAAGTAGCATCTGAAGAAATGTACAAAGCTGAGCAAGAAGGTCAAGCTGGTGCACAACAAGGTCAACCAGAAGCTGCTTCAGCTGACGGAGATACTGTTGAAGATGTAGAATTCGAAGAAGTAAAGTAAGCAGAATGTTGAATTTGTAAAGCAAATTCGTACATATCGCTTACCCCAAACTTGATTTGGGATCTTCTAAAAAAGAAACGAAAATTTCTTAAAATACTAAAAACGCAATCATTAATTTGATTGCGTTTTTTTTGTTTTTATAATGCAGTATATTTACACGTTTAAAAATGCATTAAAAAATGAAAAAAAACCTTTTCTTTTTAATACTTATTCTATGTGTGGTTTCTTGTGTAGAAACAAAAGACACTTCTTTTAAAATAGGCATTATTTCTGATTGTCAATATTGCGATTGTGATATTAAATGGGATCGATATTATAAAAAAGCTCCACAAAGATTAAAAGAAGCGATTGCAATTTTAAATAAAGATTCGTTAAACTACACCATTCATTTAGGTGATTTTATTGATAAAAATTTTGAAAGCTTAGACAGCGTTTTGCCAATTTGGAAAAAACTAAAATCTACATCGTATCATGTGTTAGGAAATCATGATTTTGAAGTAAAAGACTCTTTAAAGAAAGAAGTGATTAAGCGGTTAAATCTTAAAAGCAGATATTATAGTTTTGTAGAAAAAGAGTGGCGTTTTATCGTTTTAGACGGTAATGATCTTAGTTTTTATGGAGCGTTAACTACTGCTAAAAAACAACAAACAGATTCCCTTTTTAACTCTTTAAAAGACAAAGAGTTTCCTTACTTAAAAGAATGGAATGGCGCTTTAAGTTCAGACCAATTATCCTGGGTAAAAGAAGAATTAGAGATCGCAGTAAAAAATAATCAGAAAGTTGGTTTTTATTGTCACTTCCCTATGTATCCAATTGATCAACATAATATTTGGAATCGAGAGCAATTTTTATCACTTATAAAACCCTACAAAAACGTAAAGATATTTTTTAATGGTCATAACCATGCAGGTGCATATCAACTCGTAGATAATGTGCATTATTTAACCTTTAAAGGAATGGTTGATACAGAAAATACATCCGCATTTGCAAAAGTAAAGTTTGATAAAGACACGATTACCGTGGAAGGTTTTTATAGAGAGCCTTCAAGAAAATTAGTGATTAAATAAAAATTTTGAAAACGTATAATAAATTTAATTTCTTTAAACACACTTTTTGCAGTTACCAAAAGGTGAGTCAAGATTTTTTTGATGAAAATAAAGTTGCTTTTAAAAGCAAAGCAGGCAGTCAGTATTCTTATACAGAAGAAGGCGTTTATCGATACTCTAACCATTGGGGTAGAGTTGCAGATTGTAGATGGAACTTGTTTTCTGAAGAGCAATTAAAAAATCAAAACTACTATGTAGGATTTGCTAGATGGACTCATTTTTACACGTTGAATGAAACAGAAAAACAATTCTATATCTCTGTTGATTTTGAAAAAAGTAGTGTTGATTTTCATCATAAAGGAAGCAGAGAAGATGTGTTTGTGTTTTTTGCAGAAACAGCGCAAAAGAAAGTTGCTCAAATCAGAAAACTATTTTTAGATGATAAATGGGCTACCTATTTTGACACAGATGTTGATGTTCTTAGAAGAAGTGTAATTTCAGAATACCTCAATTCTAATACCTCTTTGCAAGAGATAAAGTCTAGCTATAATTAAAACTCAAGATATAAAGCAAGTTTTTCGCATTCTTATTTGAATAATATTCCGTCAATTTATACACTGAAAATTTCAAGGAGTAGCAAATAAATGCACTTCTTTTTAATTCGTGGTGTTTTTTGTAAAAAAAAGGAATGTATGTCTCTACTATTATAATTTGATGCGACTAAACACATAACTCATTTCTGTTGCTATTTGCATGCTTCTTTCAGCATATTTTTCTTCTTGTTGAGGTGTATTGTCAAAAGTTTTTGGATCTACATAGGTAATCGGAATTCTTTTTTCTGCACCAGCAATAAATGGGCAGCTTTCATCTGCTTGCGAACACGTTAATATCGCTGCAAATTCTGATGCTGGGTTAAAAGCATCATCATAGGTTTTAGAAAAACCAATGATTGGTGCCGAGTTTTCTGCGTATTTGATTGCATATACAGGGTTTTCAGTATCTGATAATTTCTGAATTTGAAATCCTGTTGCTACTAGTGTGTTTTTCGCAGCACTAAATAAGGCGGTTGCTTTTGTTCCTCCAGAATAACAGGATACGTTATTGATGCCGTATTTTGCGGCCATTGCTTGTGCCCAAACTTGACTCAAATGACTTCTTCTCGAATTGTGTGTGCAAATAAAATTTAAACGTATTTCTTTATTTTTGGTTGCTTTTTCTTGAATGTAATCAATTAACGATTGTAATACCGTTTTACGAGCTTCTGACATAGCGTTGATGGCAATGGGAGCTATTTTGTTTTGTATCTCTATATATAGCATATATGTGTGTTTAACAACATCCTGAGCCTGGAGCACAAGAATTCTCTGTTTGTACTTCTCCTATGACTACTTTTGTTTTTTGTTCCGGTACATTGCATTTGTCTTTTGCCAAACAATCGGTTTGTTTGTTTTCTAATAAAAAGTGCATGCCATCAAAACCTAAACCATATTTTCCAATGGTTGCTCCTTGGTATTCAACTTCAATTTCTAAGTCACCAATATGTAATGTTTTTTCTGATAACTCAATAATATGAGTTAATTTTTCTGGATGCAATCTATGATCGTAATCATCTGCTTCCCACAATTGAAAATTGACAACTTCTTCACTTCTTACAGTTCCGCCACAGTCAATAAAATGCTTGGTAACTTTCCCTACTTCTGTAACATGGAAGTGATTTGGTACGAAGCTTCCATCAGGTAATTGAAAAGAAATTTGGTCTAATTTATGTAAGTGGTTTTTAATTTCTGATAACTTCATAATATGTAATTTAATATTTTGGTGATAGTATTCAATTGTTAGGTTAACAACAATCTCCTTTTTTATTTACTTGTTGCCCAAAGAATGTATTAAAAAGCTGCGCAGTCTTTTTCCAGTTCTCTTGGTCAATACAGTAGCAAACACTTGTTCCTTCAACAGTTCCTTTAATGATGCCTAGCTTTTTTAATTCTTTTAAATGTTGAGAAATTGTGGGCTGTGCCAATCCGATTTCTTCTACGAGATCTCCACAGATACACGCATTTATCTTAAACAAATGTTGCAGAATAGCAACTCTTGCAGGATGTCCAAAAGCTTTTGCTATCTGTGCAATGCTGTTTTGTTGTTCAGAAAATATCTCTGTTTTGGTAATTCCCATTAAATTATTTTATTAGTATATTGCAATATTACGATTAATAAGGGGGCGAGAGAAGAAAAAAGAAGTTTTTTATAAAAGAAAGAGGGTGCTTATGAATTTTTATTCTTCACTCTAATAATTTCTGCAGCAATACTTACCGCAATTTCTTCTGGAGTCTGACTTTTAATAGACAATCCAATAGGTGCATGTACTTGATTCAATTCTTCTAAAGAGAATCCTTCTTTTTGCAGTACTTCCCACATGGTTTTTAGTTTTGCCTTGCTTCCTAAAACACCAATAAATTTATGTTGATTTCTAATAATTTTACTCAATACTAATTTGTCATCCGTATATTTATTAGTCATAATAGCTACATAACTATCATTGCCTTGTTTGATGTGGTTTCCTACTTCTGCATAGTCAATTACGTGTTTTTGATGTGCAAAATTATTTACTTCTAGCGTATTCAAATGATCTCTATTGTCAAATACAACCACCTGAAAATTTAGTTGTCTAAACAATTGAGAAACCGCTAAGCCAACATGACCACCACCAACAATATAGAGGGTTTCTTTAAAGCCAATCAGTTCTTTAAAACTCCAATCTACAGCAGAGGTAATTGTAGCTTGATATTTCTCTGAAATTCCGGTTTCTACCAATTCAATTCCGGTAGGAGAGAAGGACACTGTTTTTTGTTGATTGCTTTGTAGGCAGTTTAAAATAGCTTCTATTAACGAAATGTGAGCACTATTCAACGGATGAAAAACCACCGTTTGTTCTCCAGAACAAATCATGCCCGATTTATCTTTTCCGTTTCCTTTGTGAATCTGTTTTCTGAAAAAGATGGGATGTTCTTCTTGCTGCAATAGTTCTTTTATTTCTTCAACTAAAGAAAACTCCATGATACCACCACCAACAGATCCTAAAATAAATCCATCTTGTGCAACCAACATTTTAAAGCCTTTTCTACCAGGAGAACTTCCGAAATTTTGAATAACAGTTAAGAGATACACGTGCTGTTGTGCCCGTAGTTTTTGTAATAGTTGCTGCCAGAATTCCATAGTGTATCGTTAATTAAAAATGGTTTCACTAAGGGCATAATATATTGCCATTAATGCTGAAAAAATTGCGCTGGCTAAAAACCGCCAATTTAATTGAATCTTATTTTGTATGCTATAATTTGCAATGAATGAAATAGGAATGTTTACTAAAAAAGAAAGACATGCAACAAGAAATAAATTAATATTTACTTGTGCTAGCTCTCCAGAAAATATTTTTATAAATAGTAAATGTCTCCAAATCCAAATAGGGTTAAAATACGCAATTGCCAAGCCTGTTTTAGTAAGTGTTTTTTTTATTCCGGCATAAGACACTGTTTTTCTATCGATCCATGCAAAATAGTTTGGAATTTCAAACGCATAAATGCTGGCACCAACAAGCATCATTCCGAGGATTCTGTAAATAGAGAATTCGTTTAATAAAAGGGCAGCAATCGCATCACCGGCACTATAAATTAGTGCTCCTTTTAGGATGTTTGATTTTGTGTATGTTATATTTTTCAACTGGAAATTACTTTTCATATAAACTCATTAACACTTTTTCAGGAGTAAAAGGTGCGTTAAACTGTAGCTTGTGATTTTTATTAAATGCTTTAACAGCATGTTGAATTGCAAAATACGTTCCAATTCCATACATCAAAGGGGGTTCTCCAACAGCTTTTGAATTTTTGACTGCCATCGCGTTTCCTTCGGTATCTAATGCTAATACCGTTACTTTTTTTGCTGCAGAAAAGATATCTGGCACTTTATAGGTAGACAACGCATTTGAGAGCAGTTTTCCATCCAAATTGTAAGCGATTTCTTCCATTGTCATCCAACCAATTCCTTGTGCTAATGCGCCTTCAACTTGACCAATGTCAATTCCAAGATTCATGCTTTTTCCAAAATCGTGTACAATATGTACCGCATCAATTTCGTAGGTACCATGCAAACAATCTAACGTAACCGTTGTAATTGCGGTTCCGTATACGTGATACGCAAAAGGGTGCCCTTTTTCTTTTGTTTTATCAAAGTGAATTATTGGGGTTGCATAATGTGCATTTTCGCTTAAAGAAACTCTTTCTAACATGGCTTGTGCAATCACTGCTTCCCAAGAAATTATCGTTTTTTTGCCATCAACAAAAACAAAATTCTCACTAAAAGAGATGCTTTCTGGTTCTTCAGAAAGTAAGTTGCCAGCCACTTTTTGCAACCGTTTAATCAGATTTGTACACGCCATTTCTACTGCTTTTCCGTTCAAGTCTGCAGTTGAACTTGCAGCAGATGGAGAGGTATTGGCAACTCTGGTAGTATTGGTGGTTTCTAGCTTTAGTTTATCCGCAGAGATTCCCAAAATATCTTGCGCTACTTGTAGCATTTTGGTATTCACACTTTGCCCCATTTCTACGGCTCCAGTACTCACACCAACACTTCCATCTTGGTAAATATGAATCAAGGCTCTTGCATGATTCATTGGTGTATTGGTAAAAGAAATTCCGAAGGCAATAGGCATTACAGAAATTCCTTTTTTAGTTTGAAAATTTACGGCATTGAACTCGTTTGTTTCTTTTTGAAGCGTTTCTAAATTGAATTTCTCTTTTGCTGTTTGCCACGCTTTTATTGCTTGAACTTCAGTTGCAATTTGACCGTACGAAAATTCATTATTTTCAGCCAATAAATTGCGTTCTTGAATACTACTTTTATCGATTCCTATGTTATCTGCGGCAGCGGCAATAGCGCTTTCGATGACGAACATACCTTGTGGCCCACCAAAACCTCTAAAGGCGGTGTTCGGTGGTAAGTTTGTTTTACAACTATAAACAGTTGTCTGAACATTCGGAATGAAATAACTATTAGTTGCATGGAATAACGTACGTTCTGCAATGGCAGGAGACAAATCTGCAGCAGCACCAGAATTCTGTAAAAATTCCACTTCAAATGCCTGAATTTTCAAATCTTTTGTCAATCCAATTTTAAAAAAGGAGGAATACGGATGTCGTTTTCCTGTCATTCTTAAATCATCATGTCTGTTTAAAATATACTTCACCGGTCTGTTTAAATGTTGCACTGCCACGGCTGCCATAACAGCCCATGGTGTTGCTTGATCTTCTTTTCCTCCAAATCCACCACCCAAACGCGTTACATCCACTTCAATTTTATGCATTGGAATACCCAATACTTTGGCAGCGGTTTTTTGTACTTGCGTTGGTCCTTGTGTAGATGAGGTGATTTTTATATCTCCGTTCTCTTTCGGTTCTACATAACATCCTTGTGTTTCTAAATACAAGTGTTCCTGCCCGTTAGAAAAAGTTTCTCCTTCAAAAACATAGTCACAATCTTTAAAAGAATTTTTAGTATTTCCTAAATTAAAAGATCTTGGAGCATTGATAAAACTTCCTTTTTCTTTGGCTTCTTTAGCAGTTGTAATTACAGGGAATTCTTCTATTTCTATCTCAATTAAAGCACGTGCTTTTTTTGCGATGGCTTCTGATGTTGCTACAATAAATGCGATGGGTTGTCCCCAAAAATGAACTTCATTTTCTGCCCAAAGCGGCTCATCTGGAATAATACCCCCAATTTGATTTTCGCCCAACACATCTTTATACGTAAATATTCTCACAACGCCTTCTACAGCTTCTGCTTTGCTATAATCTACCTTCACTATTCTTCCATGTGCTTTTGGTGCATCGAAACACAAACCAATAAGTGCATCTTGTCGTATCATTAGATCATCTACAAAAATAGATTCCCCACGCAAATGTGTATAACTGTCTATATTTTTCATTTGGGTATCAAGTTTTGTAGTTGAAATTGTGTTGGGAACAGGGTAATGAAATGTGCGAAAAATAATTGTCTTGCCAACAGTCTTTTATAGGCAACTGTACCTCTTACATCACTAATCGGACTTATTTCTGATTGTATTACTTCTTCTGCGGATTTTATTGTCGCTACAGTTAACTCTTTACCGACTAAAAAAGCATTGGTGTTTGTTAAGTATTTGGGAATAGCAGCAACGCCACCTGTAGAGAAATGTGCATCGACAATCAAATTGTCTTGCAACGTAATTCTTGCTGCAGCATTTACACTAGCAATGTCTAAATGTGTACGCTTGCTTACTTTTTCAAAATTAAAGTGCGTGTTCTTTGTTTGTATTGGGAACGAAATGCTTTTGATGATTTCATTCGCTTCTAAATCATATTTTTTATAGTCGATGTGGAATTGTTGAAACGGAAGGTCTCGTTCTTTTCCGTCGGAATCTATAATGCTAATGGTTGCATTCAACGCTAAAAAGAAAATAGACATATCTCCAATCGGAGAAGCATTCACAAAGTTTCCGCCTAAAGTTCCCATATTTCGAATCTGCTCTGATGAAACCAATTTTAAAAATTGAGGTAGCTTCGGGAATAGTGTTTGTAGTTTTTTGTTTTCTGCAAGTTGAGTAACGGTGGTATTCGCTCCAATAATACAGATTGTTTCTTTAAAAGTAATGCCGTTTAAATCTGTATTACTGCTCAATAAATGCATTTCTTCGGACGCCATTTCATCAGCAAAACGGACAAATAAATCGGTTCCGTTGGCAACTTTTATTCCTTTAGTAGGCTGTTTTGCTGATGAAATGGTTTTTAACTTATTAGGGATTTCCTTGAAATAATTCGGGATAAAAGCATTTGAAATCAACCAATCTATTTGATGATTTTGATCTTTATGTGTTAGTTTATCCTCAATTTCAACCCCTGCTTTTTCAATAGATTTATAACCCGTACATCTACAAATATTACCGCTAATAGCATCATTACAGGTAGATGTATTGTTTTGTTGAAGCGCAAACCCTGTCATAGAAACCACAAAACCTGGCGTACAAAATCCACATTGCGTAGCATAATTATCTGCCATTGCTTGTTGTGGAAAGGTCAATGATTTTGGAATGTTAATGCCTTCTATAGAAACAATGTGTTTTCCATGTGCATTTCCTAAAGGAGAAATACAAGAAGTAATCGATTGATATTGAAGTGTGTTATCCGCGGTTAAAGTTCCAATCAATACTGTACAAGCACCACAGTCGCCTTCTCTACAACCAATTTTGGTTCCTTTTAAATGCTGGTGTTCTCGTATGAAATCAAGTAGTGTAATTCCGGTGTTAACATCGGTAGTGATTGCCGTGTCGTTTAATATAAATTGTGTCATATGCAAAGGTCAAGATACAAAAATGCTGGAATACTATCTACTTTTTATAAAAGCATCTTCTTGGGTGATTTTAAGGAAAGCTTTTTATATTTGTTCTCAATAATTTGATGAAAAAATACACATGGAAATTGTAGCTGAAAAGAAAGCCTTAAGAAATGCAATGAAAACACAGCGAGAAGCACTTTCGTTGGAGTATAAACGTGCGTACGATACCTGGATTTGTACTGCCTTAGAAATATTGATTACTGAGAGAAATTGCAAAGTTGTGCATGCGTATTTACCAATGGGAAACGAAATTGATATCTCACCATTGATAGAAAAATTATTAAAAAATAATACCACTGTTGTTGTGCCAAAAATAGTAAAAAACAGAACCCTAGAACATCTAGTTTTAACTTCTTTAGACAATTTAGAACCCGGAGTTTACGGAACATCACACCCGAAAAAAGGCGTTGTTTTTACCGGTGATATAGACCTTGTACTTGTGCCAGGTTTGGCTTTTGATACTGAGAACTACAGATTGGGTTATGGCGGAGGTTATTACGATGCATTTTTAGCAGAATTTCCAACCGCATTTACAGTTGGACTTGCCTATCCTTTTCAGCAACTAAAAACAGTACCTAAAGAAGCACATGATGCGTGTTTAGATCAGGTATTGGTTAAAGAATAAAATTTAATTTCTTTTTAAGCGTATTACGTTGGTTAGTTAATTGTATTTAATGAGTTTAATGATTTGCCCTTCTATATACAAGTAATATATATTTGTGGGTAATTGAGATAAGTCAATTTGTTTATTATCCCCAGTTAAATCTCCTTCTAATAACCGTTGTCCTAGGGTTGAAAAGAGTTCGTAATGTACGTCTTTAGTAATTTTTATATTGACGGTATTTTTTGTCGGATTAGGATACACTCCAATAACCAACTCTTGTTGATCGATTCCTAACGATTCACATCCGAAACCTTGCTCTACCTTAGATGCAATAGGAGAACTCACTAAGAGGTTGTCTGTTAATAAGGGGCAATAACAATCATTTCCTTCTACATAAAGTTTAAGCCATGAGAGCGCAACTTGACCAACAGAACCTCCTCCGCCATTAGGACTATTAGCTACGTAGTGATCGCCATTTTTAATTTCGAATAGTAATTTATCAGTTGTATTCGGTGTTGTATTATAATGAATATCTGCGTGTTGCGAATGAGGTGCTACCGCATCATTCTCACCACTAAAAATTAACACAGGGCTTTCATGATTAAGTTGAGGATTAGGGAGCCAAGGACATAATGCAACAACACCAGCAATAGTGTTATCAAGTACGGCGGCTCTTTGCGCACCACCACCACCCATAGACCACCCGCTTACGGCCAATTGATTTAAGTTAAGTGCTCCTTCCAGTGGAGATGAGGCTCTAGCATTTTCCTGCTTAATGGTTTCCAAAGCATCTAATAGCGCAATAGCACGAGTCTCAGGGAAATCAAAAAGAGAATTTGTGCCTATAATAATAGTTACGATTCCATGAGAAGCATAGAAAGGTCCCCACTCTTCAACACTTGAAGGAAGCGCTGTATATCCGGGTACGATTGCAATACTAGCAAACGGCGGTGTTGCGTTTGTAGGGTAGTAAATAGTTGCACCAAAATAATAGGGGCCATTACGTATTCCATCTCCCTCGGTAAGGGTTTCTACTTCAAAAGGCCCGGGGTTGGTAAGACTCTCCACCGTTATGTTATCACATTGAGCAAGAATAACATTGGTGAATAACGCAGAAATAAGCGTTAGCAGAATAACGAGATATGGGTTTTTCATGTTTTAAAATTTAAGAAATGCATTTTTCATAGTTGTTTTTCTTTTGCATTTACAAAATGTACTTCGTTATAGCTTTTTTGTGGTTACATAAAAGTTAGGATCTACTTTCAATGTAGTTTCAGTATTGGTGACCATAATCGTTTTCCAAGAAGATGTTGGTTCTAATGTTCTTGTTTTTCCGTTGAGGTACACTCTAATAGGCATGTTAAATTCTTTTACGGTATTGGTCCATCGGTATTTTAATTGATTTACTTCGACCGTGTACTCTAATTCTGGAATGCGAATATCTCTTAAATATTGATTGAAAATAGCCGCTAAATCAACACCGCTTTTTTCAGTCATATACTCTTCAATATCTTTGGTAGTCACTGTCTTATGATAAAAGGTTTTGTTCAATCCACGTAAAACAGCTCTCCACTTTTCATCATTGTTAAGTACTGTTCTAATGGTGTGCAGCATATTACCTCCTTTGCTATACATGTCTCCAGAACCAGAAGCATTTACATTATAGGGCGCAATAATTGGAGTATCATTTGTAATTCCTCTACGAGTTCCAATTACATATTCTGAAGAAGCTTTCTTGCCGTAATAATAATCTAGAAATAAGTTTTCTGAGTAGGCGGTAAAGCTTTCATGAATCCACATGTCTGCCATGTCTTTATAGGTAATGTTATTGGCAAACCACTCGTGACCGGCTTCATGAATAATGATGAAGTCAAACTTTAATCCCCAACCAGTTCCAGACAAATCACGTCCTAAATAGCCTTGTTTATATTGATTTCCGTAAGTAACAGAACTTTGATGCTCCATTCCTAAATACGGTACTTCTACCAATTTAAAACTGTCTTCATAAAATGGATATTTACCAAACCAATGTTCAAAAGCTTTCATCATTTTTGGCGCATCTTTAAAATGGACCTTTGCCTTTTCTAGATTGTCTTTTAATACATAATACTCTAAATCTAATGGGCCATCTTCTCCTTGAAATACTTCTGAGAAATGCGCATAATCTCCAATGTTTACGTTAATTCCGTAATTATTTATTGGGTTTACAACACCCCAATGATAGGTTGTTGTATTGTCAGTATGTTTGTCTATTTTTTGTAATCTTCCATTTGAAACATTCATTAAGTCAGACGGCACACGCACACTAATGTCCATGCTTTCCACTTCATCATACATATGGTCTTTGTTTGGCCACCAAACGCTTGCTCCTAATCCTTGACAAGAAGTTGCTATGAAATGATTACCATTCTGATCTTTCTTCCAAGAAAAACCACCATCCCAAGGAGCACGAATTGCTTCTTTTGGTTTCCCTTCATAGTAGACCACAATTTCGTTTGTATCGCCAATGTGCTGTTTTTTAATCAATTGAATAAAATGAGCATTTCCTTCTGAAACTACTTTTAACTCGGTGTTCTTTTGTAAAACCTTTGTAATTTTTAAAGGCGCTTGCAAATCTATTTGTAAGACTTGATACGGTTTTAAAACCGTGTATTTTACTGTGTTTTTTCCTTTGATTGCTTTCGTCTCAGGAAAAACCTGAATATCTAAATGATAATATGTTAGATCCCACCAAATACGTTCTTTGGTGATAGAACCACGCAAGGTATCTTGTTTTGTAAACTTGTTTTCTTGTGAGTTTACAGATATTGCAATTAAAAGAAACCCAATAATAACGATAAATTTATTTTTCATAATATGCGAAAGTTATGGTTTTTGAACGCTATTTTCAAGTGCTTTGTCTAAATTTTTATATGTAAAAGAAAATCCAGTGTTTTCTATTTTTTGAGAAGAGATTCTGCTTCCTGTAGTCAGTATAATAGACATTTCTCCAAAAATAAGTTGTAAGAGAAAGCTTGGTGTTCCAACTGGAATGAATAATTTTCTCGTTTTTTTAGCAAGTGTTTTAGCAAAACTACAACTGGTTTGTGTTTCTGGGGCAACTGCATTGTAAATTCCAGTAAACGTATTGTCTTCAATTGCTTTTATAAACAGGTTGGTAAGGTCTTCTATATGAATCCACGGAATATACTGTTTCCCGCTTGCAATAGGATTGATTGCAATTGGCGTGTTCATTTTAGACAATGCACCACCATTTTTAGAAAGTACAATTCCGGTTCTGAGTATCGTTGTAGGAATGTGCAAGTCATTAAAAGCAAGACTCGCTTGTTCCCATTGTTGACAAACGTTTCCTATGAAATCTGTTGCTGCAGGGTCTGATTCTTTAAAGATGTTTTCGGAAGTAATTGCGCCATAATAGCCAATTGCAGAGGCTGCAATAAATCCTTTCAAAGGCCTTTTTAATTGCTTGATTTTGTTGAAAAGTAACGCAGTAGATTTGATTCTACTATCCATAATTTCTTGTTTCCTTTTAGGTGTCCATCGTTTTTTTGCGATGCCAGCACCCGCCAAATGAATAATATATTCAATATCTATAAATGCTTTTTCATCTATTTCATTCGTATCAACGTTCCAATAAAATTCATTTTTTCCTTTTGGATTTCTGCTTAGAACAGAAACAGTATGGTTTTTGGCGATTAATTTATTTTGCAGCTCTTGACCAACCAAACCTGTTCCTCCAGTAATTAAAATTTTCGTCATGTGGTAAAGTTAGAAGTTATTTTTTTTCTTTTGATCCTAAGTAAGCTTCTAATGAATCGTCTAGCGCATCCTTCCAAGGAGTATGATGTACCGGTGCCATATTTCCAGTTAACACTGATTTGTGACCATTATCTCGGAAAGTCATAACGTTTTCTTTCTTATGTTTCTTCCATTCGAAAAATGCTTGATTGGCATCCGTAATATTAAATTCAGGATAATCTGTTAACCCCATTAAACGCATTGTATAGTCACCTTGGTACTCTATGGCAGCGTAATCGTCTGGCAACGTATCCTCAACAGCTCTCCAATGATCAATATCAGCATGCATTTCTGTTTGTGATGGCAAATCAAGACGCCCCATAATTACATCTCTCGCATACCAAGCTTGGGCATCAAACATATTAAAGGTATACCACTGATCCTGCATTCCAAGATACATTAATTTAGGATTGTTCTCCCACACAACACCGTTATATAGGCTTATAGGATATAAACGATTATTCGTTTTTAACTTCAAACTTTCTTCCATATATGGAAAGTGATGAATGTAGCCAGTACACAAAATAATGGCATCAACTTCTTTAGTAGTACCATCTATAAACCTTGCTGTATTTTTCTCTACTTTTTCAAGCAAAGGAACTTCTTTCCAATTATCAGGCCAGTCGTATCCCATGGGTGCCGTTCGGTGAGAAACCGTTATTGACTTACAGCCATATTTCCAACATTGCGAACCAATATCTTCTGCAGAATAAGAGGTTCCAATTATAAGAATGTCTTTGTCTTTAAATTCTAATGCGTCTCTAAAATCATGTGCGTGTAAAATACGCCCACCAAAACCTTCAAACCCTGTAAACTCAGGAACATTCGGTGTCGAGAAATGTCCTGATGCAACAATTACAAAATCGAACTGCTCGGTATACTCTGTGTTTTTATCATGATCTTGCACCGTTACATTAAAAAGACTCTCTTGTTCATCATAGTTGACATGACGTACTGGAGAGTTAAAACGGATCATATCACGTATGCCTGCTTTTTTAACTCTACCTTCGATGTAATCAAATAATACTGCCCGCGGAGGATATGAAGGAATGGGTTTCCCAAAGTGCTCTTCAAAAGAATAATCAGCAAATTCTAAGCCTTCCTTAGGTCCGTTAGACCACAAATATCTATACATACTACCATGCACAGGTTCACCATTTTCATCTAAACCTGTACGCCAGCTATAATTCCATAAACCTCCCCAGTTACTTTGTTTTTCAAAACAAACCACCTCTGGTATTTCAGCACCTTTAGATTTTGCTGATTGAAAGGCCCTGAGTTGAGCTAGTCCACTTGGGCCAGCTCCAATAATTGCAACTCGTTTCTTTATATTGTTGCTTTTTTGTTTCGTCATACTATTGGATTCTGTATTAATTCGATTTGTAATTCTTTTGGGATGCTATTTTTTCTGCCACTTTTTAATGATTTTAGAAGGGAAGACCACGACACTTTCATGACCATTTTCACCAACTGCTGCAACTCCAAAAAAGAAATTATCAATTACAATGCCTTCTAATAAAAACTGAGAAACATCACCTACATAGCGGCTGTTGTCCCAAGTAGGAGAAGTAGTATCTCTCCAGTATATTTTGTATCCTTTTGCGCCATCCACTTTATCCCATTGTAATTTTACAGAAGCTTCTACAATTCCACCTATTCCAACGTTTTTTGGTGATGGTGGGGCAGAAGCTAATCCTGCCATGGTAATTGCATTTACAGCGGTTAGTTTTTTTGCATACCCAAAATTTACATGTTCAAATGTATCTCCGTATGTAATTTCGTTTTCTACTCTAATATCTTGATGTTGTTGTCTGTAGTTTTCATGCGCTTCCATAATTCTGATTCCGGCAAACCCTACATCATTAAAAGGTCTGTGATGTCCACCACGTCCAAATCTGTCCAAACGATAAATCATCATTGGGTTCATTTCTGGCATATACGTTTTGGTCATTTTATGGATATAACGCGCTAATTGACGAGAAATCCCGTCTACTTCGCCACCATAAAAACGTCGCGATTTACGTTGTTTTTCAGTTTCATTTGCAGGAACTGGTTCCGAGAAAATTCGAAACGAACGATTGTCAATTACGCCATCAACTCCAGTAATATTTCCAATCATATCATTGTTTAGAACACCAATCATATCCCAATCGTTGTCTTTTGCATATTTTGCCAATCCAGCACCACCAAATAAGCCTTGTTCTTCTCCAGAAAGACCAACATAAATAATGCTGTTTTCAAATGTGTAGTTAGATAATACTCTAGCAGCTTCAATTGTTCCTGCCATTCCAGAAGCGTTGTCATTTGCTCCAGGAGATGTAGCGGTAAAATTATTTGGATCTGAAACGCGAGAGTCAATATCTCCGCTCATAATAATATATCTATTTGGATATTTTGTTCCTTTTTGAATGGCTACAACATTAACGATTTCTACATCGTGAACAATGCGTTTTCCGGTGCCTTTTTTTATGAAATTCTTTTGGTAAAATACAGAAAGGCAATTGTTACAATCAGTAGAGATGTTTTCAAATTCTGATTTTATCCAACGTCTAGCAGCTCCAATTCCACGTGTGTCTGAGAGGGTGTCACTTAGTGTGTGCCGTGTGCCAAAATCGACTAAGGTTTTAATATTTTCTTGAATTCGATCCGCAGAAACGGCATCAATAATATCATATATTTTTTGATCTGTTTGTGAAAACGTAAGAACTGAAATAAAAATAAATGGAAGAATCAGTAGTTTTTTCATGATAAATAGATTGAACGACTAATGTATAAAAAATAAAACCACTTCTGTTAAGAAGTGGTTTTATTGAGTTGAATTGTAAAAAAGAGTTTATTATTCTTTGTCCATTTTTTTTGTTTGGTTAAAGCCAACTAATAAAGCTGCACCTGCACATAAGAAAATTGATGCTGCATAAAGTGTTTCTGAACTTATATAGTTAGTTGGTCTGCCTTGCCAATTCCCACTATATCCAAAGTTATAGCTTAAAATACTTCCTAATAGAATTCCTACTCCAATTCCCATTGCTAATAAAGCAATGTTTAATATAAAGACTTTTGAAAAAGAAGAAGCTCCTTTTCTTCTTTCTCCTTGCATAAATATTTTTGCATCGACACCTTTCTCTATTAATGCCAACCTCTCTTTGTTACGTGTAGAAAAGAATAAATAAAAGATTCCGAAAAATGTTCCAAAAATCACTGCTAATACTGCTACTTCTTCCATGTTGTTTCTGTTTAAATTTTAATGCATTCATTCCATATGACTGATACTTTTTAATAAAGGTTACAATAAAAATAAAAATAATTATTTTAGCTATATTCTGTAACCTAAATCCATTCATAGAAGTCAAAGATACTAATGGCCAATAAACCTGACGAAGACTATATTGAGTTAACCTTAAAGGGTGATGTAAATGCTTTTTCTTTTCTCGTAGAAAAGTATAAGGACATGGTGTTTACTTTGGCGGTGAAAATGGTAAAGAGTAGAGAAGAGGCAGAAGAGGTTTCTCAAGATGCATTTATTAAGGCGTATAGATATTTGTCAAAGTTTAAGGGAGATTCGAAATTTTCTACTTGGTTGTATAAAATAGCCTATAATACAAGTTTAGATGCGATTAAAAAGAAATCGAATTCTTATAATACTGTTACTATTGATGAGGTTACGGTAAATTACATATCCTCTGTAGAAACTGTTTTAGATGGCATTGAAAGAGAAGAAAGAGCAGCCGTTATAAATGATTGCCTGCAACAATTGCCAGAAGATGAAAGAGCAATTTTATTGTTCTTCTATTTTAAAGAATTAAGTTTGAAAGAGATTATAGAAGTAACATCTATGAGTGAAGCAAACGTAAAAGTGAAATTACACAGAGCTCGCAAGAAATTATTGAGGATTGTTAAAAATACGGTAGAACCAGAATTAATCAGTCATTATGGGAGAAAATAAACACATAGAAGAAATCCATGCTTTTACTAAAAAGTATGTGAAAGAAATTCCTACAGAAACACCTTCTTTAGATTTTACATCTAATTTGATGAAGAAAATAGAAGAATTACAACCCCTTAAAAGTACAATTACGTACAAACCATTAATTTCTAAAAAAGGATGGTTTATTGTTTTTTTAGCTATTGTAGCTGTAGTTCTTGTTCCTTTTAAACAGCGTAAAGAACCTCTTTTTTCATTGCCAGAAATGAATTTTTCGTTTTTAGAAAAACTTAATTTTGATGGATTGCTAGAAAACAGTAGCGTTTCTTCAACAACATTGTATTTAGCGTTGACCTTTTCTGTATTTGTATGTATTCAGCTATTTTATTTAAAAGGACATTTTGAAAAACAAATAAACGGCTAAGCTATTCAGAAATCAATGCTAATTGAGAACGGTTATTGTTTATGCTAATTTTTTGGAGGTCTTTTGAGCGATGATCAGCATTAAGAATCAAGGCATAAATGTATAGTACTTCTTGTTATAATCTTTTCTTAAAAGCAGAAAAATTTTAATCTAAATTACGAAAATCTAAATACATAATATGATTTGGATTGGTGTGTGTGTCAGAGATTTTAAAATCATATTTGCCAACAATATGAAACCCTCTTTTTGTGTAAAAATTGATTGCACGTTCATTTTCTGTCCAAACTGCGAGCCAAACTCCTTGCTGCTTGTGTTGTTTAGAAAATTCAATATTAAAATTGAACAATTCTTTGCCTAAATTCAAACCGTAAAACTCTTCAAGTAAATACAAGCGACTCATATACATGATATTCTGAGAGGCAATATTTTTAGTAGAAGTATTGAGTGTAATCTTAGAATAGCCAGCAATTTTATTTTGATAATAAATGATGTAATAATGATTGTCTGGATTTGTCAGTTCTTCTCTAAAATTGGTTTCAGTAAAATTAGCAGCTAGATAACTAGCAATGTCTTCTTTTGAAGCAGAATGACCATGCGCTGTTAAAAATGCTTCTTTGGCAACGTGTGCTAATTGTTTAGCGTCGTTCGGTGTAGCTTTGGTAATGTTGTGCACTATTGGAGGTTTCGTTTAACAATATTGATACCGTGAGTTTTAATTCATTTTATTAGATGTTAAACGAAGCTAGCGTTTTTTTTTGAAAAAGTCAACTAAAAAAAACCTCTTTGCGAAAGCAAAGAGGTTTTAGTTTTTAATAGTTCAATTTAGAATGCTATCCCTTTTTTTCTTGTTGTTCTATTGTATGTTGCTTCCCGAAAATAGATTTCTCTTCTTCATTTATAGAATTAGATAAACCGAGCATAAGTGCAGTAATAATTAATAGAATTTTGGTTTTTAACCAATATATAGGGCGCTTAGATTTCTCTAAACGAGTATTGTTTTTTTTCTTATACATGTTAATAATGATAAATGGTGAGACATTAATGTTATCATTTTATGCTTTTTAAGCAGTTGCTAAGAACAAAGTGTTGCTCTATGCGATGTATAAGTTGACAATTGAATTACTTGATGTGTTTTTTTTAAGTAGGAAAATATGTTGAATATTTAATGAAGCAATTTTTTGATATACTTGCCTTTGTACATGTAGTGTACGGTGAGTTTGTTTTTGAAAAGCACTCTTTAGATTGGTGCAAGGAAAGAAAAAACACAAAAAATATGCACCAGATATTGTGTTTTGATTAAAAACAGACAGTTTGGTATTCTTATAGCTGAATTTCTTTTTAAGAAGTACCTTAGAAGATTGATGGTATTTATTAGCACTTTCTTGCGTATACACATTCAAATCAGCAACTGAAATTCCTAAAACTAGTAGAAAAACAAAAAAGTGTTTAAGTTGCATTCGTAATCTGTTTATATAAGAAAAATGATATTAGTTTTTTTAAAAAAACCTCTTTACGAAAGCAAAGAGGTTTTAATTTTTATTTGTGGCATTGCCACTATTTAATCAATTCGTAACTACGTTTGATAAAGTTTGTCAACTCTTCACCATGTAGTAAGTTTTGAGATAACTTTGCTAAATCAAAAGATTGTTTAATTAAGCGCTCTTGTTTTTTAGCTGTTTTAGTATTTAAAATCTCACCAACTAATGGATGGTTTGTGTTTACAACTAAATTGTACATATCAGGAAAATTTCCCATTCCCATCATTCCGCCACCACCAGAAGCTTGCATTTCTTTCATTCTACGCATAAACTCAGGTACTGTAATAATAAACGGAGAGGCAGCAGAATCCATAGATTCTAATTGCACAGTATACGTTTCTTTAGGAACAGCAGCTTCAATAATTGGCTTTAACGTTTCTTTCTCTTCATCAGATAATTTAGAAATAACAGTGTCGTCTTTCTTAATTAAATTATCAATATGATCAGAATCTACACGTGTAAAAGTTAACTTCTCGTTGCTACCTTCAACTTTCTGAATTAAATGTCCAACAATTGGAGAATCTAATAATAACACTTCATATCCTTTTGCTTTTGCATCTTGAATATAACTGTGTTGTGCATCTTTATGAGAAGCGTACAAAATGATTTGATTTCCATCTTTATCAGTTTGTGCGTCTTTTGTTTTTTCTTTTAACTCTTCTAAGTTAAAGAACGTATTGTCTACCGTTGGATATAAAGCAAAGCTCTTCGCCTTGTCAAAGAATTTATCGTCAGATAACATTCCGTATTCAATAATCACTTTAATATCGTTCCATTTTTGCTCAAAATCTTCACGATTGTTTTTGTACAAAGAATTTAACTTGTCAGCTACTTTCTTCGTAATGTAACCAGATATTTTCTTTACAGCTCCATCTGCTTGTAAGCCAGAACGAGATACGTTTAATGGAATGTCTGGAGAATCAATAACCCCTTTTAGCATCTGTAAAAAGTCAGGAACAATTCCTTCAACATTATCAGTTACAAAAACTTGATTTTGATATAACTGAATTTTATCCTTTTGCATATCCATTGATGGACTTAACTTCGGGAAGAATAAAATTCCTGTTAAATTAAAAGGATAATCAACATTTAAATGAATGTGAAATAAAGACTCTTCAAATTGCGTTGGATACAATTCTCTGTAGAAACTATCGTAGTCTTCTTTTTCTAAATCTGCTGGTTTTTTTGTCCAAGCAGGATCTGTATTGTTGATGATTTTATCAACAGTAATTTGTTTGTGTGCTTCTGTAGTTTCTTTACCTTCAGCGTCTTTTGTAGTTGCTGGTGTAAATTCTGGATCGTTAATTTCTTGAGTTCCAAATTTAATTGGCACTTGGTTAAAACGATTGTATTTATCTAATAAACCTCCAATTTTACTTTCTTCTAAGAAGTCTAAAGAATCTTCAGCAATATGTAAAATAATTTCTGTTCCTCTGTCTGCTTTATCGCCTTCAACCAACGTAAATTCAGGAGAGCCATCACAAGACCAATGTGCAGCAGGTGCATCTTTAAAAGACTTTGTAATCAATTCTACTTTTTCCGCTACCATAAATGCAGAGTAAAAACCTAATCCAAAATGACCGATAATTCCTGCTTCATTGTCTTTATATTTATCTAAAAACTCTTCAGCTCCAGAAAATGCAATTTGGTTGATGTATTTTTCAACCTCATCTGCAGTCATTCCCAACCCTTGATCTTTAATCGTAATTGTTTTAGCATCTTTATTAATGCTTACTTCAATTTTAGCATCACCCAATTCCGTATTTGCTTCACCAATAGAAATAAGGTGTTTTAATTTAGAAGTTGCGTCTGTACCGTTAGAGATCAATTCACGTAAAAATATTTCGTGATCAGAATACAAGAATTTTTTAATCAGTGGGAAAATATTTTCTACTGATACATTAATGTTCCCTTTTGCCATTTTATTATGTTTTGTTTAAATGTTATTTTCTGAGATATAATTAGTCAATAAAAATGCCAAATTAATCTTTATGACAAGTTGACATTGCTAATGACATAAAAAGTATATATTTACAATCATGATTCCTGACGAAAATGTATTTTTAAAAAATAGTTTTAAAGAAATTTTACCCGAATTTTCGGACGAAGAGATCGATTCTTTTTTAGAAATCTGTACCTTTAGGAGTCTTAAAAATAAAGCAGTAATAATTGAGCCTAACAAAAAATCTTCGGTTGCTTTTTTTATACTAAAAGGTACTATTAGAGGCTATTTAACAAACGAAGAAGGGGTGGAGAAAAGTGTTTTTTTAAGGCCTGCTTTTACAATTATAGGAGCACCTAATTCATTGTTTGATCATAAAACTTCTAAGTATACTTTTGAAGTAATCGGAGATACCAAATTATTAGTTTTTGAACTTAGCGACTTTGAAAAATTAGCCTTTAAAAGCTCAAACATTTTAAAGTTTCTTTTATCCTCTTATAAAGAGATGATACAAACCTTAATTTATAGAGTAGAATCGATGATCGATAAAACGCCGGAGCAGCGTTATGAAGATTTGTTAGATAAAAGTCCTCAGTTTTTTCAAACAGTATATCATAAAGACATTGCTAGTTATTTAGGAATTACACCTGTTTCTCTTTCTAGAATAATTAAAAGAAGAACAGATAAAAACAAACCTGAATAATTTATAGTTTTTATGAAGAAAAAAATTATTGTATCACTTTTTGTATTGCCTATATTTATTTTTTCAGGGACCTACTTTTTTCAGGAAAAATTAATTTTTAAACCAACCAAACTAGCTGAAAACTATGAATTTCAGTTCGATGAGAAATTTGAAGAAATTAATATTTTAGTTGATGAAAAAGTGACGCTAAATGGCGTTCTTTTTAGAAGTGAAGCTAAAAAAGGAATTGTATTGTCTTTTCATGGAAATAAAGGAAATTTATCTGAAATAGGGAAGAGATCTATTCTGTTTACAGAAAACGGCTATGATGTTTTATACATAAATTATCGAGGTTATGGGAAGAGTTCTGGTACTATTGAAAGCGAAAGGCAATTATTAAAAGATGCACAAATAGTGTATGATTCCTTAAAAAAGGAATACAAAGAGTCTCAAATAATACTTTTTGGTGTTTCAATTGGAAGCGGTGTTGCTACGTATTTAGCAGCTCATAATAATCCACATTCATTAATATTAACAGCTACATATTCTAGCTTTAAAAACGTATTAAAAGAAAAACTTCCTTTTGTTCCTGACTTTCTTTGGAAATATGAATTAAACATAAACAAAAGGTTTCAAAAAGTAAATTGCCCAATAAGTATCTTTCATGGAAAAGAGGATACGGTTTTTCCTTTTAAACATGCTCAGGCTTTGAAAAAATCCCACCCAAGAATACATCTTATTGGATTTGAAAAATATGGACACACAAATTTTTTAGAAAGCAATATCTTTAAAAAACGTATTATTGTAGAAATAAATAAAAACTCTAAATAAAAATATAATATCTTATGGAGAAGTACGCAAATGTTTTAATGATTGCAATAGTCGTGATACTTGGTTTAGTGATTTTAGAATCACTTTATGGATATTTTATAAAAAAGGTTACGTTTAGAACAATGGATATGATTTCTAGTTTAAGTGCTGGAATGACAAATACAATAAAAAATGTTTTAGGACTGACTGTTGTTGTTTTTGGATACAAATTCTTATTTAGCAAGTTGGCAATAGCTCCTTTAGATATTGAGTGGTACACGTATGTAATCGCTTTAATATCATTAGATTTTGCTACGTATTGGCATCATAGATTAGCTCATAAAGTTAATATTTTTTGGAACAGACATGTAATTCATCACTCAGGTGAAGATTTTAATATTGCTACAGGATTACGACAGTCTGTGTCAAAGTTTGTAAATATAGCCGTATTCTTTTTATTTCCAGCGGCATTATTAGGGGTTCCTCCTGAAGTAATTCTTATGGTTGCGCCGCTTCATTTATTTATACAGGTTTGGTATCACACCACGTATATAGGGAAACTAGGGTGGTTAGAATATATTATCGTAACACCATCTCAGCATAGAGTTCATCATGCACTAAATAAAATTTATATGGACAAAAACATGTCTCCCGTATTTTGTGTTTGGGACCGACTGTTTGGAACTTTTCAAGAAGAATTAGATGAAGAGCCATGTATTTATGGAGTTACTAGGCAAGTAAATACATGGAACCCAATTCTTATTAATTTAGATCATTTATGGTTGCTAACTAAAGATGCTTGGAGAGCAAAGAGTTGGTTAGATAAATTTAGAGTTTGGTTTATGCCAACAGGGTGGAGACCTGCGGATGTTGAAGAGAAGTATCCCGTTGTTTCAGCAGATCCAAAAAACTTCGTTAAATATGATACTGAAGCTTCTTCTTTGTTAAAAGCATGGTCTTGGGTTCAGGTTTTAATGTTAGTTGGTATGACATTTCACTTATTATATGATATTGTAAAAATAGGAAGCCCTGATGTTTTTATCTATGGAGTATTCTTGTTTTTTATGGTCTATTGTTATACCTCATTAATGGATAGAAACAGGAATTCTATTTGGATGGAATTAGCGAAATCAATTTTTGGTTTAGTTATTATGTATCGAATGGATAGCTGGTTTGGGCTAGATAAAATCATAAGTGGCGGTAGTATTTTTATGATGGCATATCTTGTTGTATCAGTATTCATTGTTGGGTATTTTGTTTTTTACGAAATAGGAAAGGAGAAATTAAAGGCATAAAGGCCTTTGAATAAATCTTAACAATTGTAAACTTTTTTAATAAATAAATTTCTTAAATTTCGAACTTATTATTTTAAGAATTATGTATAAAAAGCATGATTCTAATAATTAATTAGATTTTTTATGAGGTGTAATTTGTTAAAAGAAAAAAAATATTGGATAACTACTGCGTTATTCGCATTCTTGTTTTCTTGTAACACAGAGACTGACGTGACTTTTAACACCAAGGTTTCATCAAGTGAAGATCTAGTAGCGCATTCTAAAGAATTTGAAGAGCAGATTATAAAAGTAACAGATAATATTTATGTTGCTGTAGGTTTTGGGTTGGCAAATTCTATTTTAATAGAAGGTAAAGACGGTGTTGTAATTATAGATTGTTTAGAGTCTGAAAAGACAGCAGGGAGGGTTAAAGAAGCGTTTAATAAAATCACAACAAAACCTGTAAAGGCAATTATTTACACACACTTTCATCCAGATCATACCTTTGGAGCAAGAACGATGGCGGGAGATGATAATCCTAAAATTTATGCACACAGTACAACACAAGGACATATAGAAAAACTAGTAAATGTAATTCGACCAATCATAACAAAAAGAAGTTATAGAATGTTTGGTAATTTTTTGAATCAAGAAGAGTTAGTAAATGCAGGTATTGGTCCTTTTTTAGGGTTGGATGAAGAGGTTAGTTGGGGTGTATTACAACCCACACATACTTTTGAAGATGAATTAACAATTGTAGAAGCGGGTATAAAACTAAAACTAGTGCATGCTCCAGGAGAAACAGATGATCAATTATTTGTTTGGATTGATGACAAGAAAATTTTATTACCAGGCGACAATATTTATAAAACCTTTCCAAACCTGTATACCATTAGAGGAACCTCTTATAGAGATATAAAAAAATGGTCATCAAGTATCGATAAGATGCGGTATTTAAATCCAGAAATTATAATACCAAGTCATACAAGACCCATAAAACAGAAAGATACAATTCGAAAAATACTAACTAATTACAGGGATGCTATTCAGTTTGTACATGATCAAACGATTCGGAATATAAACTTAGGTTTAATGCCTGATGAAATTGCAGAAAAAGTAATTTTACCTAGTCATTTATCTAAGTCTCCTTATTTAAAAGAATTTTATGGTAAAGTAAATTGGTCTGTAAAATCTGTATTTGCGGGTTATTTAGGTTTTTTTGATGGAAACCCATCAACCTTATTGCCTTTACCTTTAAAAGAAAAAGCAGCAAAAATAATTGAATTGGCAGGTGGTTTTGATGCTTTAAAGCAAAAAACGGTAACGGCCTTTACAAATAAAAACTATCAATGGTCTCTGGAGTTGACAGACTACCTATTAAAGGCTGCTCCTAAAGATACTGAAGTAATAGAGGTGAGATACAATAGTCTAATAAAACTAGGAGAGGCAAATTCAAATCCAAATGCGAGACACTATTATTTAACAAGTGCCTTAGAATTAAAAGGGTTAGACATGAAATTGCGCCCTGCAACCGCAGAAATTGCAGAACAATTAACCTTAAAATCAATTTTTGATGGAATGGCAGTAAACCTTATTCCAGAAAAAAGCATTCATGAAAACAAGAAAGTCAATTTCTTTTTTCCAGACATAAAAGAAAAGTGGTCTGTACAAGTTAGATATGGTATTGCCGAAATTCAATCTTTTAATATTGATGATGCAGATATCTCTTTAGAAATGAATTCTAACGACTGGAAGAAACTAGCGGCAGGCGTAGATGGCGGAATGGGAAGTTACTTCTCTGGGAATATGAATTTTAAAAAAGGAAACCTATTGGCTTTTAAAAGCTTTTTCGATATGTTTAAAAATTAACCAAAAATTAACCAAAAATCAATCAAAAATTAACCTAAAACTCAATCAAAAATCAACTTAAAATTAAATCAGATGATAAAACAATTAAAAAAAGGAATTAAGATAACAGTGACAGCACTGTTATTTTTAATAACGGTACAATTAAGTGCTCAAACAGTATTAAAAGGAAGGGTCATTGATTCAAGCGATAAATCTTCTTTGCCTGGAGCAAGTGTTTTTGTTAAAGCGACTTCAGAAGGAGCTACCACAGATTTTAATGGAAATTTCAGTTTTACAACTTCACAACAATTTCCTTTTACCTTAACTGTAAGTTATACAGGTTATAACTCTAAAGACATAAAAGTAACGAAAGCTTCAGATGTCGTTTTAATTAATTTAGAAGGAGGGCTATTTTTAGATGAAATTATTGTTTCTGCCTCTAGAAAAAGAGAGAAAATTCAAGAAGCACCCGCAGCGGTAAGTGTTTTGTCAGGAAAGCAATTAGAAGCTTTTGCTGTTTCAAACCCTGTACAAGCGTTACAAAATTTAACAGGGGTTGATATTGCAACCTATGGTGTTGGAGAAGCAAAAATTAACTTAAGAGGTAAATCAACAGTTTTTCAATCAGAAACGTTTGTTATTGTAGATTATAGAAATATTAGTATGCCAAGTATGGGGCAAAACAAATCGGGTCAAAATCCAGTAGACGCAATAGATTTAGAACGCGTTGAGGTTATTAAAGGACCTGGTAGTGCATTATATGGACCTGGAGTAGAAGCAGGAGTTGTACATTTTATTACAAAAAGCCCGTTTAAAAAACAAGGTTTAAGTTTGTCTTTAGGGACAGGTAATCAAAAACAATTTCAAACAGCTTTTAGATATGCAGGAGTTTCTGATAATGAAAAATTAGGTTTTAAACTTACAGGATACCATAGAACAGCAGAAAATTTTTCTTTTGATGATGCTATTAGCTTAGCACGTGTACAAGGGTATAGTTCGTTTGCGAGCCAAACTATTACAAGTGGAGTAGATGGTAGAAAATTTAGTGTAGATGTACCAGATTTACATACTGAAAGTTATGGTGTTACTGGTACTCTAGAGTATAAAGCATCAGATAAAACAACAGTTACTGGTGTAGCTGGTTTTAGTACTACAGAAGGGTTATTTAGAACTGCACAAGGTGAAGGGTATCAAACTGCTCCAAGAGGGTTTGCACAAGTTCGTGTACAATCTGGAGGTTTGTTTGCACAAGCTTTTTGGTCTCGACAAAATGCAGGAGAAAACACTTGGTTATATGGACCAGGAACAACGAATTATAATGATGTACAACAAATAGAAGGGCAAGTACAATATAATTGGGATCTTTCTGATGACTTAAACCTTATTGTTGGTTCAGATTATAAAACTTTTGGAACAGACTCAAAAGGAACCATTAATGGTAAATATGAAGATGAAGATGATTATTCTATCGTTGGAGTATATGCACAAGGTAAATATAAAGCGACAGATAAATTAGATATAACAGCAGCAGCAAGAGTAGATAGATTTGCAGCTTTAGATCATATTTCTCTTTCACCAAGAGTTGCAGCGGTTTATAAAGCGAATGACAACCATACGTTTAGAGCTACATTCAACCAGTCAACAGGTGCTCCATTAGGACTTAATTTATATACAGATTTGCCAATTGGTCAAGGACCAGCGGGTTCTTTAATCTGGTTAACAGGTGGTTCAGAGGCATTTACGTATGATAATGGAAACGCATATAGTTTTATAACTCAATCTCCAGTAGCAAGTACAGATTTTCCTTTAAGAGCATTGTATAATATGGTCGCTGCAAATTTTGCAGGAACCCCTTTAGCAGGAACTATTAACGCTATTGGAGCAAATATAACAGGTACAACATCTGCAACCGTGTTTGGAACACCATTAGAAAGAGACGCATTAGTACCATCAACGTCTAATCAATTTGAGATTGGTTATTCAGGTCGCCCAACTGATAAATTGAAAGTTACATTAGACGCATATTACAATCAAAGAAATAATAACATATCATCTACGTTATTATCTTCAAAATTTTATGGTTATGCAACTGCTGGATCTGATTTAGCAGCAGCAATTACAGCTGTGAATCCTGGATTTGCAAATTACGTTTTACCTTCAGGTGCTACTGTAGCACAAACTTTTGCAGGAGGAATTAACGGAGTAACGTTAAACGCTAGTACTGGAGCACCAAACCCTTTAGGTTTTATGTCTTCAGATCAATCACCAGGAAATGCGTTGGATATTACCTATTTTAATATTGAGAGTGTAAATTATGTAGGTGTCGATTTTGGTTTAGATTATTACGCGACAGATGAGGTAACAGTAAATGGTAGTGTTTCTTGGTTAAGTGACGCACATTGGGATGAAGTAGCAATCGCAGGATCAACTCAAAAAGTACCTTTTTCTTTAAATGTACCAGAACTTAGAGCTAAATTAGGATTAAACTATGCGCCTCAATTAGGGTTCAATGCAAATGCAGCTGTACGTTATAGAGGAGAGTATGAAGCGGTAAATGGTGGTGCTTGGACAGGTACAACAGAAGCTTCTACAATAGTAGATTTAAGTCTTGGTTATAACTTTAATAACAACACGAAATTTAAATTAACTAGTGGTAATGTTTTAGATGCTAAATACAGAGCAATCGCAAATACTCCATTTATTGGAAGAACTATTTTAGGTCAATTGACCTTACATTTCGATTAATTATTTGTTATCTAATTTAATTAATTTAAAGGGGAGTAGCCTAAAAACTATTCCCCTTTTTCTTTGTACTTTTCCTCAATGAAAAATTTAGAATATGATTATGTAATTATTGGCAGTGGCTTTGGTGGCTCTGTTAGCGCATTGCGTCTCTCTGAAAAAGGGTATAAAGTGTTAGTCATAGAAAAAGGAAAATGGTTTAAAGCCGAAGATTTTCCTAAAACCAATTGGAACTTAAAAAAATGGTTGTGGCTTCCTCAAGTAGGTTTGCAAGGTTTTTTTAAGATGACTTTTTTAAATCACGTTACCGTACTTTCGGGTGTTGGAGTTGGTGGAGGTTCATTAACCTACGCAAACACATTGCCAGTTCCTAAAGACGAGTTTTTTAAATCAGGTAGTTGGTCAGAACTTCATAATTGGAAAAATATTTTAGATCCATTTTATCAAACAGCTTATAAAATGTTGGGCGCTGTAACAAACCCTAAATTTGATGTTGCAGATTTAGCAATCAAACAATTAGCAAAAGATATTGGAAAAGAAGATCATTTTGAGGCTACAAAAGTAGCAGTGTATTTTGGGAAAGCCGGAAAAACGGTAAAAGACCCCTATTTTAATGGAAAAGGACCAGATAGAACAGGATGTGTACATTGTGGAGCTTGTATGACAGGTTGTAGATACAATTCAAAAAACACATTAGATAAAAATTATTTATACCTAGCGCAACAATTAGGCGCTAAAATTATTGCAGAAAAAGAAGTTATAAACGTATTACCAATAAATAAAGAGGATGGAAGTGATGGGTATACTGTTGAATATAAATCAAAATTAGGAAAGAAATTAACAGGGAAAATAACGACAAAAGGAATTATTTTTTCAGGAGGAGTTATGGGAACTGTTCCGTTATTATTAGAATTAAAAGATGAAAATTTACCACGTCTTTCTGATAAAGTTGGGTGTAATATTAGAACCAATAACGAATCACTATTGGTAATGACTTCTACTAAAAAAAAACATAAAGATTATTCTAAAGGAATTGCAATTGGGTCTATTTTACATACTGATGAAAATAGTCATTTAGAACCTGTTCGTTATGGTGAAGGCTCAAGTTTTTTTAGAGCACTAACGATACCGACGATTCATAATAAGTTTGTGTTATTTAGACTTTTAGGAATGTTTGGAATTATATTAAAACACCCTTTACGTTTTTTGAAAACAATCTTTGCAAGAAATTATGCTAAGAGAACTACTGTTTTGTTATTTATGCAAACATTAGACAGCACGTTACGTATGAAGAGAGGTTCATTTACAAGAATGAGAACGGTTACAGAAAGTGGTGAAAAACCAAATGCATTTATTCCTGAAGCACTTACACTAGCTAAGAAATTTGGTAAAATGGTGAAAGCAATTCCATATGCTAATTTTACGGATGTGTTATTAGGAAGTCCAACAACAGCGCATATCTTAGGAGGTGCAGTTATGGGAGAAGATGCTTCAGTTGGCGTTATAGATAAAGAATGTAATGTCTTTGGATATAAAAACATGATGGTTTGTGATGGTTCTATGATCTCTGCAAACCCAGGTGTAAACCCATCATTATCTATTACGGCAATTTCAGAATATGCGATGAGTAAAGTCCCAAATAAAGAAGAGCAATATTAAAATTCATACAATCCAAAATGAAAAAAGTAATTAAAATTAGTGCTTTAGTTGTGTTAATAGCATTCAGTTATCAATGTAAACAAACAGGTGAGGATGTAAAAGAGGATGTAGTGCAAGTTAAAAAAACGTCAACTTTAAATGCTACTTCTATAGAAGAGGTTAAGGCTTTAGATGATGAAGCAAAAAGACAATTAGGACAAAATATTGGTACACAAGCCTACATTTATGGGTTTCCTATTGTAAGAGAAATGTTGTTTAGAAATAAATTTTCTACTATGGTGGCCAAGGCAAAAAAAGCAAACAAGCCGATTTTTTCTAAAAATGCAAATGATGGTGTACATCTAAATGAACTGGTGCATTTAAGAATACTTACCAATCATCATTTAGAAACTGGAGTAACCCCAAATGTAGACACACAATATTCGCCAGCGTTTATAGATGTAAGTAAAGGCCCAGTTGTGATAACAGTTCCTAAAGTAGATCGGTATTATAGTGTGCAAATGACAGATGCTTATTTAGAGAATTTTTATTATTTAGGCGGTAATAATAAAGAAGATTACCAAGGTAATTACATGTTAGTGAAACCGAATTGGAAAGGAAAAAAACCAAGTTCAATTTCTAAAGTTATTGAAATGCCAACAGACATTGGTTTTATTGTGTTAAGAATATTAAATACGACAGAAAAAGGAGATACTCAGAAAGTAGTTGCGATTCAAGACCAATTTAAATTACAGTCTTTACATTCCTTTTTAGGAAAAGGAAAAGATAGTTACCCTATTATGGAAAAAGAAGTAATGCCAAAAGGCATCGCGTTTTATAATAGCATGTTAAAATACGTAAAAGCATATCCAGATTTAAAAAACGAGGCACATTTTTGGTTTTTAATGAAGCAATTAGGGATTGATAAAAATGAAGACATAGATTTTATTGATGCAGACCCTAACATAAAAAAAGGATTATTAGAGGCGATACCAAAAGCAAAAGAAATTCTTTCTTGGAAAGCAAGAGCAAGAGGGTATAAGTCTAAAAATAACTGGAATATAGATTTAGTTGGTGGTTCTTATAATGGAGATGTTATGGCCAGAGCAGAAGGTGCTGCACAAGGATTAGTGGTGCATGATGCAAATCAATGTTTGTATTTTCATACGTATTATGATCAAGAAGGAAGTCCTTTATTAGGTGGTAATACATATACGATTACCTTTAATAAAAATCAATTACACCAAGCAAAAGCATTTTGGTCTATTGTTGCTTATGACCCTGAATACAATTTAGTTCCAAGAGGTGACTTGCATTATGCAGTAAGCGATAGAAGTGAAGGTTTACAGTATAATGAAGATGGGAGTCTTACTATTTATCTTCAATCTGAAGAACCAGAAGGGAAAAAGAACAATTGGGTGCCGATTCCAAAAGAAGGAATTTTTAAACTAAATTTCAGAAACTATATTCCGAAAGAGACGTTATTAAATCCCAATACAGTAGAAAACTACTTACCTAATGTGGTAAGAAATAAAAATAAAATAAAATTATAACGTATGTTAAACTTATCCGTTTTATTAGAAAATAGTGCATTAAAATATCCAAACAAAACTGCATTTACATTTATGGACACTAGTTTGAGTTTTGCTCAAATTAACGCAGTTGCAAACCAAGTTGCAAATGGATTAGTAGATATAGGGATTAAACCCGGAGACAAAGTAGCATTAAGTTGTTTTAATCTCCCTTATTTTCCAATAATCTATAATGGAATTTTAAAAGCAGGCGCAACAGTTGTGCCTCTAAGTGTTTTATTAAAAGCTGATGAAATTCAATATCATTTAGAAAACAGTGAAGCCAAAGCTTATTTTTGCTTTATTGGTACAGAAGAGTTACCAATGGGTAAAATGGGAGTTGCAGGTTTTTCTGAAGCAAAAAAATGTGAACATTTTTTTATGATAATGCCAAAACCAGAAATGCCTTCGCCAATTGAAGGCACAAAAACGTTAGGTAGTTTATTGGCAAATAAAGCAACTTCTTTTGATACTGTTGAAACCAAAGCAACAGATACAGCAGTAATTGTATATACTTCTGGTACAACAGGGAAGCCAAAAGGAGCAGAATTGTCACATAGTAATTTGATACAGAATACTATTTTAAGTGAAGGTTTATATAACTGTAATAAAGATGATACGATGTTAATAGTATTGCCTTTATTTCACATTTTTGCGATGACAGTTTTAATGAATGCTGCGTTATATAAAGGAGCAACATCTATTTTATTACCTCGTTTTGATGCTGGCGCTGTTTTAGATTCATTAGAGAAACATAAAGTCACTGTTTTTGCAGGAGTACCAACAATGTATTGGGGTTTAAATAGTTATTTAGATGCGAATGAGTTTGATATTTCTACTATAAAATCGAATTTAAGAATGTGTCTTTCTGGAGGCGCATCTTTACCGGTTACAGTTTTAGAAAAGTTTGAAGAACGATTTGATGTCGCAATCTTAGAAGGTTTTGGAATGTCTGAAGGTTCACCGGTAGTTACGTTTAATCAATTAGATACTGGTAGAAAACCAGGTTCTGTTGGAACTCCAGTTTGGGGTGTTCAAGTAAAATTGGTTGACGATAAAGGAAATGAAGTTGCACAAGGAGAAAAAGGAGAATTGTTGTACAAAGGACACAATGTAATGAAGGGCTATTATAATAATCCAGAAGCTACTGCAAAAACCATACAGAACGGATGGTTGTATTCTGGAGATATTGCCATAAAAGATGAAGATGGTTTTTATTTTATTGTTGATAGAACCAAAGACATGATTATTCGTGGAGGTTTAAATATTTACCCAAGAGAAGTAGAAACTGTAATGATGAAACACCCTGCTGTTTCTATGGCAGCGGTAATTGGTATTCCAGACGAACAAATGGGTGAAGAAGTGAAAGCATTTATTGTTTTAAAAGAAAACACTTCAGCCACCGAAGAAGAATTAAGACAGTTTACTAAAGATAACATTGCATCATATAAATACCCTAGAGTTATCGAAATTATTAAAGCATTACCAACAAGTGCAACAGGTAAAATATTAAAAAAAGAACTACGTAAATTATAAATTATGGAAGCAAGTAAAAACCAATTAAGTTTAAAAGAGATTACTGCTATTTTTAATTTGCAAAAGGCAAATCAATATGCAGTAGCAAACCAACCAATATCAGAAAGAAGAAGAAAACTAAAAGCGTTAAAGAAAGCGGTAGAAGTTACTTTTAGAAGTGCAATACAAGAAGCACTTGCTAAAGATATGGGTAAACCAAAGGCAGAGGTAGATTTGACAGAAATTTACCCTGTAACTAGCGAAATTAAACACGCATTAAGTCATTTGAATTCGTGGACACGCAAACAACGAGTTGCTACACCAATCGCTTTTATGGGGGCTAGTTCTTCAATACAATACGAACCAAAAGGGGTTTGTTTAATTATTTCACCATGGAATTTCCCTGTAAACTTAACCATTGGCCCTTTAGTAAGTGCAGTTGCAGCTGGTAATACCGTTATAATAAAGCCTTCTGAAATGACACCTCACATTTCTAAAGTGATGAAAGAATTAATTACTGCCGTTTTTGAAGAAAATGAAGTAACATTGGTTGAAGGTGCTATACAGACATCAACCGATTTATTATCATTACCATTTAATCACATCTTTTTTACAGGCGCACCATCTATAGGTAAAATAGTAATGTCTGCAGCAGCAAAACATTTAACGTCAGTTACGTTAGAATTAGGAGGGAAATCTCCAACAATTGTAGACGAAACAGCATCCATGAAAACAGCTGCAAAAAGAATTGCTTGGGGTAAATTTGTGAATGCGGGTCAAGTTTGTATTGCACCAGATTATATTTATGTTCACGAAAGTAAACAAGAAGAATTAGTTGCTGAATTTAAAAAAGTAATTCAAACTTTTTATGGAGAAAGCGCAAACAACACAAGTAATTATGCTCAAATTGTAAATGCATCTCATAAAGATAGAGTAGGTGATATGATCACTGAAGCCAAAGCAGAAGGAGCAACTGTTGCTTGTGGAGGTGCAATTGATGGTAATTCTAACTTTATAGAACCAACAATTTTAACCAATGTAAGTATGGATTCTAAAGTGATGGAAAATGAAATTTTCGGTCCTGTTTTACCAGTTATTTCGTATAAAAACATCTCAGAAGTTATAGATACGATTAACTCAAAAGAAAAACCTTTAGCCTTATATGTTTACAGTAAAAAAGCTAAAAATGTAAATTATATTTTAAAGAATACTAGAGCAGGTGGTTCATGTGTAAACAATAATGCGATTCATTTCTTTAATAATAATTTACCTTTTGGAGGATCAAATAATAGCGGAATAGGAAAATCTCACGGTGTGTTTGGTTTTCAAGAATTTTCGAATGCAAGGGGAGTTGTAAAACAACATATACCAGGTGCTTTAGAAATGTTAATGCCTCCATATACTAATTTTAAAGAGACACTGATTAATCTAACAATTAAATGGTTTTAAACAATGGAAGCAGAGCAAATAAGTAAACTAGTTCCAGCAATTTTTTTATTAGTTTTAGGTATTTTAGAAGCAATAGGTGGTTTGTATTTTAATAATGATAAAAGAACCAAAAACGATTATGCCATAGAGATTTTAGGCTTGGTAACGCTACCAACTTTAATTCAGCCTACAATATTACTTACTGTAGTTTGGGGAATGACTGCTTGGTTTCCTGGTTTAGAAGATTACTTTATCAATACGTCTATTTGGTGGCATATTGCAGCATTTTTAGTGTTGGATGATATGACGCAGTATTGGTGGCATAGATTGTCGCATGTAAGTCCAATGTTGTGGAAATTACACAGACCACACCATGTTGTACAAGAAATGGGTGTGATGGTAACATATAGAAATGCCACTTTATATTATGCTTTAATGCCAGGTTTATGGTTTACAGGCTTGCTTATTTATTTAGGAATGGGCTATGTATATTTGTTTTACCTTCCAATAAAATTGATTTTTATTTTATTAGCTCATAGCGAAACACGTTGGGATAGGTTTTTGTTCAAATACAAAATATTACATCCAATTGCTTGGGTTATTGAGCGTACAATATCGTTGCCAAGTACACATTATGCACATCATGGTTTAACGGCAGAAGATGGTATTTCTCACCCAAACGGTAATTTTGGTAATTTACTTTTCTTTTGGGACGTCTTATTTGGTACTTCAAAAATCACAAGAAAATACCCTACTAGATTTGGAGCGTGGAATCAGGTGAATGAACCTTGGTATGTACAACTACTGTTTCCATTTGTAAAATCTAAAGATCCGCGAAGTGAATTGTATTCTCTTAAAACAAATAACGATTATGATCCATCTAAAGATTTTAAAGAGTTTACGCGATAATTTATGGGAGGAGTAATTACAGGAACAGGAAGTGCAATGCCATGTCAGATTATAAAAAACGACTATTTTTCTAAAAATGTTTTTTATACTAAAGACGGTATACAAAACCCAAAACCAGGAAAAGAAGTTATTAAAAAGTTAGAAGAAATTTCTGGCATTAAAGAAAGACGTTTTATAGGTAAAGAAGAACAATCTGTAGATATTCTTTTTGATGCCAGTAAAAAGGCGCTAGGAAATTCAGGTATTGATAAAAATGAATTAGATGCTATTATAGTTGCACATAATTCTGGAAATATGCTTCCAAATAAGGACGGAATTTTTCATACAGTACCAAACTTAGCAGCTATTTTAAAAAATGAATTAGAAATTACAAATCATCAATGTATTGCGTATGATATTTTATTTGGTTGTCCTGGTTGGTTACAGGGAGTAATTCAAGCAAACCGGTTAATTGCTAGCGGAGAAGCAAAGCATGTATTGGTGGCTGGTTTAGAAGTGGCATCTAGACTGTTAGATCCGCATGATTTAGATTCTTTGCTGATGGCAGATGGTTGTGGAGCTACAATTATTTCTTCCAATTCTGATCATCATAAAGGCATCATATCTCACGCCTCATTTTCTCATACAGAAAACGACTTACATAATATAACAATGGGAGGTTCATTGAATAAAGAGATTCCTGGAAATTGTTATTTTAAGATGAATGGTAAAAAAGTATATAAATATGCAACAACTTGGTTACCACAAGTAATTAAACAAGCGATGGATAAAGTGAGTATCAATCCAAAAGAGGTGGATTATTTTTTCTTTCATCAAGCCAATGGAAAAATGTTAAAAGTAATTGCGAGCAACTTAATGAAGTTGTATGATATTGATGATGAAAATTATGCACGTAAGATTCCTATAAGTATTGAGTTTTTAGGGAATACTTCTGTAGCGACCATTCCTACATTGTTTGATTTGGTCAATAAAAACAAAATGGAAGGGTTCAAATTAGAAAAAAATCAAACCTATGTGTTTGCTTCAGTTGGAGCAGGAATGCATTGTAATGCAGTGGTTTATAAAAATTAATACATTCATGTCTTATGAAAGTAACTCAAAAAAATATTTTTTTATTTCTGTTTTTAATACTGTTAGGAAATGTAACATATTCACAAAATTCTGAGATAAAACCAAACATTGTACTCATTTTAGTAGACGATGCTGCTTTGATGGATTTTGGCGCTTATGGAGGAGAGGCAAATACACCAAATATTGATAAACTGGCACATCAAGGAACGATGTTTACCAATTATCACACATCACCTTCTTGTGCTCCTTCAAGAGCAATGTTGCTAACGGGTTACGATAGTCATTTAACAGGCGTTCCTAACTTGCCCTTATTCTTGCCACCAGATCAAGTAGAAGAACCTGGTTACGAAGGAATTTTAAATGACAGCATTAAAACGGTTGCTACACAGTTAAAAGAAAATGGCTATAGCACGTACATTACGGGGAAATGGCATTTAGGACATACAGAAAAAACGTTGCCTTCAAAAAGAGGCTTTAATAGAAGTTATATTTTAAACGCATCAGGAGCAGATAATTATGAGCATAAGGCTTATTTACCAACGCAATCTAAACCAAAATGGTTTAAGGATGGTAAAGCGATAGACCTTCCAAAAGATTTTTATTCTTCTAGAAATTTAGTTGATGAAATGATGCAATTTATGGAAGAAGAACCAAACAAAGAATCTCCATTTTTTGCCTATTTAGCGTTTCAAGCAATACATATACCTGTACAAGCTCCAAAAGAATTTATTCAAAAATATGAAGGCGTTTATGATGAAGGTTGGGATGTTTTACGTCAACGTCGTTTTGAAAAAGCAAAAAAACTTGCATTAATTCCTGAGAATGCTACATTAGGAAACATGCTACCTAAATTAAGTAAGTGGAAAGATGTATCCGAAGAAAATAAAAAGCTAAAATCAAAAGCAATGGCTGTAAATGCAGCAATGTTAGAAGCGATGGATTTTCATATTGGTAGATACATGACGTATTTAAGTGAAAAAGGCAAGTTAGAGAATACTGTTTTTATAATTACTTCAGATAATGGACCAGAAGCGAGTGACCCGACTCTTGTTGCTGGTATGGATTTATGGTTGAAACTTGTTGGTTATAATAGGGATTATGAGACTTTAGGAGAAAAAAAATCTTGGAATTTTATTGGACCAGAATTTGCAAGTGCAGCAGCTTCACCAAACTCTTTTTTTAAGTTTTATGCAGGTGAAGGTGGTTTAAGAGTTCCTCTAATTATTTCTGGAGGAAATCTGCCTAAAAGGCAAAAGAAAGACGCTATTTCTTTTGTAACCGATATTACTCCAACAATTTTAGATATCGCAAATGTAAAATATGCTCCACCTTTATCAAAGTCATATACTGGTAAAACACTTCATCCATATATACAGAATCAATCAGATTATGTGTATGAAGAAGATGAAGCAATAGGTATTGAAGCCGCTGGACATGCTGCTTTGTTTAAAGGAGATATGAAAATCACAAGAAATGGACCACCTTATGGCGATTTTAAATGGAGATTGTATAATCTGAAAAATGATCCAGGAGAAACGACAGATCTATCTGAATCTTTACCTGAAATACTTAAGGACCTTTTAATAGAATATGAAACGTATGCTTCTGATAATAATGTTCTTGAAATGGCAGAAGATTATGATTTGATGAAAGAAGTAGGACGTAAATTTAAAGTAAAAGTCCTTAAAAAGGCATTGCTTTTTGGCGGAGGAATTGGTTTTATTTTGATTTTCTTTTATAGAAGAAAGAAAAGAAGAAGCAGAAAACATTATACTGTATAAAAAAAGTATTTATTTTTTATCACATAAATTACTAAAATAGAAAAACTACGTCTTTGTTTTTTCTTTTAGGATCTCCCCTACATTTATTTTTTGCTCAATACTACTTTAAGTTTTATAGGGTATAAGAAGAGTTCTCCCTATTGATAGTAATAATTAATTAGGTTTAAGAATCCTGATTTTGTAAACATGTTAATTTATCCCTATGTTTGTTAGAGAAAAATAAAAAACAACTAAAACATAGCACTTTATAATATGTATAATTCAAAAATAACTGGTTTAGGATATTATGTTCCTGAGAATGTTGTCACAAATGATGACTTGAAACAATGGATGGAAACGAGTGATGAATGGATTCAGGAAAGAACCGGAATTAAAGAACGAAGATGGATTGACCCAAAAACAGGAGATACAACAGCTGTAATGGGAGCAAAAGCGTCAAGGATTGCAATTGAACGTGCAGGTTTAACCAAAGATGATATCGATTTTATAGTATTTGCAACCTTAAGTCCAGATATGTATTTTCCAGGAGGTGGAGTTCAAATACAAGACATGTTAGAAATGCCAACTATTGGTGCACTTGATGTGCGTAACCAATGTTCTGGTTTTATCTATGCAATGTCAGTAGCAGATCAGTTTATAAAAACCGGAATGTATAAAAACATTTTGGTTATTGGAGCAGAGAATCATTCTGGTGGATTAGAAAAGTCTACAAGAGGAAGAAACGTTTCTGTCATTTTTGGTGATGGAGCAGGAGCTGCTGTATTGTCTAGAACAGAAGAAGCAGGAAAAGGAATTTTATCTTCTCACTTACATTCAGAAGGAAAACATGCTAAAGAATTAGTATTAGAAGGACCATCAACACAAAGATGGGTTCCAGAAATTTTAGAAAATAACGATCCAGAAGATGTGTCGTATTATCCATATATGAACGGGCAGTTTGTATTTAAACATGCCATTGGTCGTTTTTCTGAAGCAATTGTAGAAGGGTTGCAGGCAAACGGTTTAGAAAAAGATGACATTGATATGTTAATTCCGCATCAAGCAAATCTGCGTATTGCTCAATTCATTCAAAGGAAATTTCAACTGAGTGATGATAAAGTGCATAATAATATTATGAAATATGGAAACACTACTGCGGCATCTGTAATTATTGCATTGACTGAAGCTTGGGAATTAGGGAAAATAAAAGACAATGATTTAGTGGTGTTAGCTGCTTTTGGTAGTGGGTTTACTTGGGGCTCTGTTGTGATACGTTGGTAAACGTAAATGTGTATTAAGTTGTTTTTATTTGATGTTTGATAAACGCTCGAATGTTTATATCTGTTACAATCTTTAACGTGTTATTAATATATGAATAAATCAACCTTAGTGCTTGGAGCATCAGTAAATATTGAGCGTTACTCTAATAAAGCTATTTTTAAATTAAGAGAAAAAGGGATTGTAACGTATGCAATTGGTGTAAGTAGCGGTAATGTTTTAGATGTCGTTATTGAAACAGAAAAAAAAGAATATAAAAACATAGACACTGTTACTTTATATTTAAATCCAGTTAGGCAGAAAGAGTATTATAGTTATATTTTAAAATTAAAGCCTTTGCGTGTAATTTTTAACCCTGGAACAGAGAATACGGGTTTTATAAAAGTGCTTAAAGAGAGTGGAATTGAAGTAGAAGTAGCTTGTACATTGGTGTTATTAAGTATAAATCAATACTAATAACAAAACTTTTAATTAGGACCTTTTGTATTGTCAGTTTTGTTCTTAAAAAAATTCTTAAAAATAGGTATTTTATAAAGATATTTTTTTCCCTTCTTCAGCTAAAACTACATTAGGGAAAATAGCGGATGCTTCTTTCTTGAATAAATCAATGTTACTGTATCTGCTTGAGTAGTGCCCTATAACTAGTTGATTTGCATTGGCTAGTAGTGCAATCTGAGCGGCTTGTTTAGCGGTAGAATGTTTTGTTTTTGTTGCTAAATCTTCTCTGTCGCTTAAAAAAGTAGCTTCATGATATAGTAAATCTACGTTTTTTATAATCGGAACAATGTCTTCTTTGTAAGAGGTATCACTGCAAAAAGCATAACTTTTTGATCTGGTTGGCGGTAAAGTCAGTTCTTCATTTTTAACAATTTCGCCACTTTCTAAAGTTACATCTTTACCCGCTTTAATATTATGATAATCACAGGTTTCAATCTCTGGATATAGCTTTACGTTTTCGATGTTTAGCTTCTTTGATTTCTCTTTTTCCTTGAAAAGAAACCCATTTGTATATACTCTATGGTTTAAAGGGATTGTAGTCACAGATACATTCTCGTCTTCAAAAATTAACTCACTTTCTTTAGACGTTAATTCGTGATACACAATATCGAATTTTGAATATGATTTAGAAACTTTTAATTGTAGTCTAGTAACTTCTTTTAATCCTTTTGGTCCATAAATATGGAGCTCTTTGTCTCGGTTTAAAATACCGAAAGTAGAAATTAAACCAATTAAACCAAAGAAATGATCTCCATGAAGATGAGAAATAAAAATATGATTGATTTTAGAAAAACCAACCTTATGCTTACGCATTTGTCGTTGTGTGCCTTCTCCACAATCAATTAAAAAATGACGGTTGTTAATCTCTAGATATTGAGAAGTTGGATGTGCATTTACTCTCGGTGTAGCAGAATGACAACCTAAAATTGTTAGTGCTAAACTCATTTAATAATAAAGCGTTTAGAAACAACCTCTGTTCTACTACGTATCGCGTAAATGTAGATTCCGGCTTGTAAATTATCTCTATTAAAGAAGATTTCGTTTTTGCCAATTTTAGTAGTGTGCATTTTTTTGTAAACAGTTTTTCCAAGGATGTTTTTAATTACTAAAAAAACAGGTTGTTTAGAGGTAGCGTTAAAGCTGATAGTTGTAGAACTATAAAATGGATTTGGAGCAGTGGCAAGCTTCTGCAACGGTTCTTGTGAAAAAACTGCAGTTGTCAAACATAAAAAAATAAGTAAAAGTAATTTTTTAACCATTCTTTATTTTTTTTAAAAACCTAAATCTCGCTCTATTGCATCCATTTCTAGAACATCTTCAGCTTCAATTATCGTGGGAACAACACTAATCTCATCAGGGATTTGGTCAATGTCAATTCCGTTACAAATTACAACAAAAGACATACTGTTATCTCTATGTTCATTCGCAATATTCAAAAATAGAGACAAATTTGTAATTGTAGTGTTAAATTTCTCAGAAAGTTGCACAATTTTATGAGTGCTTACTTCATGTAAACCTTGAGTAGTAAAAGCAGTATAAAATTCTTCAAATGAATTTTCTGTTGAAATTATGAGCGTATAATCTTTAGGATTTGAAATTTCCATAGGTGCACTATTTATAGGAGTTTAATAAAACTATCTCTTAATTTGTTGCGCTAATAAATAGATAACTGCCATTCTAACTGCAACTCCATTTTCAACTTGATTTAAGATGATTGAGCTATTAGAATCTGCAACATCACTTGTAATTTCTACACCACGGTTAATTGGTCCAGGGTGCATAATCACAATGTCTTTGTTTAGGCTGTCTAGTATTTGTTGGTTAATTCCGAATAGCTGTGTGTATTCTCTTGTGGATGGAAAATATTTCACGTCCATTCTTTCGTGTTGTACACGTAAAACATTCGCAACATCACACCATTCAAGTGCTTTCTTTAAATCTGTTTCGACTTCAACACCTAAGCTAGAAATGTATTTCGGAATTAAAGTTGTTGGTCCGCAAACCTTTACTTTTGCACCTTGTAATTGTAGCGCAAAAATATTTGACAACGCAACTCTAGAGTGTAAAACATCACCAACAATAAGAATTTTTTTCCCTTTTACAGTTCCCAATTTTTCTCTAATCGAATAAGAATCTAATAGTGCTTGTGTTGGATGTTCATGTGTTCCGTCACCAGCATTTATAATTTTTGCGTCTACATGTTTAGATAAAAAAACACCGGCGCCTACATTTGGATGACGCATCACAACAATATCAACTTTCATTGATAATATATTGTTTACCGTATCTATTAATGTTTCTCCTTTTTTTACTGAAGATTGACTAGCAGAGAAGTTAATTACATCTGCTGATAAACGTTTTTCTGCTAATTCAAAAGAAAGTTTTGTTCTGGTACTGTTTTCGAAAAATAAATTGGCAATTGTAATATCTCTAAGAGAGGGAACTTTTTTAATAGGTCTATTTATTACTTCTTTAAAATGATCGGCAGTTTCAAAAATAAGATCAATATCATTTTTGTTCAGATATTTTATGCCTAATAAATGGTCTACGCTTAATTGCTTCATTTTATGTGTTGTGTTCTAGATATACTACGTCTTTGTTGTGTGTTTCTGCCCAGCAAACTTTTACTTTCTCTTGGTTGATCGCATCTACTTGTCTGCCGATGTAATTTGGTTGAATCGGTAAGTGTCTGCTAAATCTTCTGTCTATCAAAACTAGAAGTTCTACTAAATTGGGTCTTCCAAAATCATTGATGGCAGATAATCCTGCTCTAATGCTTCGTCCAGAAAATAAAACATCATCAATTAAAACCACATTTTTATTTTCTATTAAAAAATCAATTTCAGTACTGCTTGCATCTAAAGGTAGATCTCTTCGTCTAAAATCATCTCTATAAAAAGTAATATCTAATAGCCCCAGTTTTAAATCTTTGATATGATACTGGTTGGATAAAAGGTCTTTTAACCTCTTAGCTAAGTAGATACCTCTTGGTTGTAGGCCAATTAAAACAGTATTAGAAAAATCGTTGTGGTTTTCGATAAGCTGACACGCTAGTCGATGTAAGATAATTTCAATTTCTTTCGAGTTTAATAAAACTTTTGAGCTCATAAGAAAAATGTCCAAATTTAACTTGGAATACATCAGTGAAACTGATAATTAATGTTATGCAAAATTAAGGTAAATAAAAGGAATCGCAAAATTTTAAAGGAGCGCATTTTTACAAAGAGGTATTTTTTGTTAATTATTTTGTTGAAAAGTAAACCAATTTTATTCAAAGGGGTATAAGACTTGTAGTACATTTAGCAATGTAATAGCGTCAACTTCTTTTGACGAATTATTACAGCTTGTTTAATCAAATGAAAGGGTGAAAAGAGTATTCATTTTTGCTTTTCATGATAAAATTAGAAGCCTATGTCACTATTAAAATTTGAATCCATGTTAAAGACTAATAATGTGTATTTCTTTGACTCTGTAGAGTTTGAGGAGATAATACAGTATTATTTAGACAATGGAAAACATTCTTTAGCAAAGAAAGCAGTGAAGTTAGGATTAGAACAGCACCCTAGTTCTGTGATCTTGAAATTGCTAAAATTAGAGCTATTGGTTTTTGAAGATAAACTACAAAAAGCAGCGACTTTAATTGGAGAGTTAGAGGCTGTTGAGCCAAATAATGAAGACTTACTAATTCAGAAAGCAACGATATACTCTAAAAAGAATAAACATTTAGAGGCTATAAACATCTTTAAACAAGTATTGTCAAATACAGATGAAAAGGTAGATATCTGGTCTATGATAGGTATGGAGTATTTGTATCTAGATGATTTTGAAAATGCTCGTTTAAACTTTGCCAATTGTATAGATGTAGATTTTGAAGATTATTCTTCCCTATATAATGTTATGTATTGTTTTGACATGGAAAACAATCATGAGGAAGCTATTGTATTTTTAAATAAGTACATTGATAAAAACCCATACTGTGAAGTTGCTTGGCATCAATTAGGAAGACAATATTTTGTCTTGAAACGATATGAAGATGCCTTAAGAGCATTTGATTTTTCTGTAATTATTGATGAAAGTTTTGTTGGTGGTTATTTAGAAAAAGCTAAAACACTAGAAGAGTTAAAGGAGTATGAGAAAGCAATCGAGAATTATTTAATTACGTTAGAGTTAGATGATGCTACCGCGTTTGTATATGTTAGAACAGGTGAATGTTATCAGAAGTTAGGCGATTTAGAAACAGCTGTTAAGTATTATAAAAAAGCGGTAAACGAAGATCCTTTATTAGATAAAGGTTGGTTGTTGCTAACCACTCTATATCAAGAAGATGCGCAATATCAAAAAGCCTTGTATTATTTATCTAAAGCCTTGCAAATAGATGAAGACAATTCTGTGTATTGGCGTAAATATGCGGAAATCAATTTAAAATTAAATTTTTATGAAGAAGCGGTAAGTGCGTTTCGTAAATGTTTAGAGTTAGAAGATAACTCCATTGAGGTTTTTATTGGTTTGGCAGATGTGTTGTTATTTTTAGGCGAGTTTGATGATGCGTTAAAAACAATGGTAAAAGCCAAAAACACCTATAAGGAGTTTGCAGAAATAGAATATCGTTTGTGTGGGTTGTTTATGTTGGTAAGTGAAGATAAATATAGCTTATTGCACTTAAAAAATGGACTGGCAATAGATACTGAAGACAGAGAAATAGTACGTGAATTATTTCCAACAGTTTTTGAAAACGAAAAAGTACAAACAATAATAGAAACTTACTTAAAAGCTATAGAGTAATAGCGATATTTTTGAAAAGTAAAAACCGAGTTTGTTAGCTCGGTTTTTTTATGTCTATATAAAAGGTGGTTTCACAATTTCGTGTATCTTCGTTTTACTAAAAAAATTCAACAAAACAAATGAGTAGAACAATTAAAGATTTTGTAGTAATCGGTTTAAAAGGAATGGCAATGGGAGCAGCAGATGTTGTTCCAGGAGTTTCTGGAGGTACGATTGCATTTATTTCTGGAATTTACGAAGAGTTGTTAACTTCAATTAATAACGTAAACTTCAGCCTATTTAAAACCTTAAAATCAGACGGAATTAAAGCAGCTTGGAAACAAGTAAATGGTTCTTTCTTATTGTCGCTATTTATTGGAATTTTTGTAAGTATTGTGTCTTTGGCAAAAGCCATCAAATGGATGTTAGAAAATAACCCCATTTTATTATGGTCGTTCTTTTTTGGGTTGGTATTGGCAAGTGTAATTTACATTGCAAAACAAATTACAAAATGGAACCTGCTTACTTTTGTGTTGTTAGTTCTTGGAGCTAGTTTGGCTTTTTATATCACGACACTAAATCCGTTAGTTTCTGAAAGTTCATCACCTTTATTTTTATTCTTAGCAGCAGCATTGGCAATTTGTGCCATGATTTTACCAGGTATTTCTGGTGCATTTATTTTAGTATTGTTAGGTGCATATAAACCAGTTTTAGCAGCTGTAAACAATAGAGAATTCACTACGGTAGCTATTGTTTTTGCAGGTGCAATCACAGGGTTGCTAACGTTTTCTAGAGTTTTAAAATGGTTGTTTACAAATTATAAAAATTACACATTAGGAGTTTTAACGGGTTTTATTATCGGTTCTTTAAATAAAATTTGGCCATGGAAAGAAACCTTAACTTGGCGTGCAAATTCACATGGTGTACAGGTGCCATTTAACCAACAGAGTGTTTCTCCATTTTCTTTTGAAGACAGCCAGTTATTTGTTGCTGCGGGGTTAGCAATTATCGGCTTTGGGTTGATATTGTTATTGGAAAAAATAGCAGTTAAAAAAGAGTAATTGTATAAAATATAGGAATGCAACGAGATTAAAAAACAGCGATGAAACAAGAACGTACTTTTCTTCAGAAAACGAGTCTTTTCTTTAAGGGCTTAGTAATGGGGGCTGCAAACAAAGTTCCTGGTGTTTCTGGTGGTACGGTTTCTTTTGTATTGAGTTTTTACGAAGAAATGATTTATTCATTTCAAAAGATAAATTTAAAAGCCTTTAAGTTATTGCTTAACGGAAGGTTTAAAAGCTTTTATCAATATGTAAACGGGCAGTTCTTACTTTTGGTTATGGGAGGAAGTATGTTTAGTTACTTTAGTATTTCCCTCGTGCTAGATTATTTTTTAAAGCATTATGAACTCTATGTTTGGAGCTGGTTTTTTGGAATGATCATTGGTTCTGTATTTTACATTTACAAAGATTTTGGCGATTGGAATTTTAAAAACACGATTTCTTTTGTCATCGGAATTTCTGTTGGTGTGGGAATTAGTTTTATGACGCCCGCTCAAGAAAATGATAATTTGTGGTTTGTTTTTTTATGTGGAATTATCGGCGTTTCAGGAATGACATTGCCTGGTTTGTCAGGTTCATTTATCTTAATTTTATTAGGGAATTACGTATTGTTGTTGGTTGATTCTGTAAATGGATTGTTTACCGTAGTCACAGGGGTGCTGTCTGGAAATTTCGATGTGTTAGAGGTGCCAGAAAACATTCGATATTTAAAAATTGTTTCCGTTTTTACAGCAGGCTCTGCATTTGGACTTGTATTAATATCTCATGTATTGGGATATGTTTTAAAGCGTTGGCATCAAATAGTAACAGCAGTAATAATTGGCTTTATAGCAGGTTCTTTAGGGATTGTTTGGCCTTGGAAACAAAAAATATTTACAGAAAAGAATGGCGATTTTTTAGTAGATGATATTGGAAATAAAATCATTCAGAATTACGAACGCTTTTTCCCGGATTTTTCAAATTCAGAAACATGGGTAGCCGTTTTATATATTGTGTTAGGAATCGCTTTAATTTTAGGAATAGACTATTATGATACCAATAGAAAATCAAAAAAGTAATATGAAAATTTTTGGATTGCTAGGGAAGAATATTTCGTATTCATTTTCTAGTGGATATTTTTCTGAGAAGTTTAAAGACTTAAACTTAGAGAATCATACCTATGTGAATTTTGATATTGATGCTATCGAGAAACTTCCTGAATTACTGAAGGAGAATTCAACTAAAATAAACGGAATGAATGTTACGATTCCGTATAAACAAGAGGTGCTTCAATTTGTAGATGAGGTTGATGATGAAGCAGCTGTTATTGGGGCTGTAAATACCATTAAATTTTTAGAGAACGGTGCTACAAAAGGGTTTAATACAGATGTGTATGGATTCGAAAATTCGTTAAAACCATTGTTGAATTCGCAGCATACAAAAGCATTAATTTTTGGTACAGGCGGTGCTTCTAAAGCAGTTGCTTTTGCATTGGGAAAACTGCACATCGATTTTATTTTTGTTTCTAGAGAATCAAGTTCAACCAATCAAATTACATATTCAGACTTAAATGAAGTAATAATTACTGAGCATACAATCTTAATTAATTGTACCCCTTTAGGTACATTTCCAGAAGTAGATTTATGTCCAGATATTCCATATCAATTTATTTCTTCAAATCACTTATTGTACGATTTAATTTACAATCCAAGTGTCACTACTTTCTTAAAGAAAGGAAAAGATAAAGGAGCAGAAATTAAAAATGGGTTGGAAATGTTGCAATTACAAGCAGAAAAATCTTGGGAAATCTGGAATCGCTAATTTTTTGGTATTAAGAAGGTACTTTTTTTGTCATTTTATAATACATCCTTATCTTTAGAGATTTAATAAAGGAACCTTAAACATTATAAGATGTTAGATAATAATCAAGAGAATACAGAAGATCAAATCAACGAAACTCCAGAAGTAAATGAAGTAGCACCAGTTGAAACTCCAAAAGCAGAAAACGTAGAAGAGGTAGAAGTGGTGAAAGAGGAGGAAGAAACTACTGAAGAAGTTGTTGAAGAGCTAGAGGTAGCTAAAGAAACTACAGATAAAGTTGTTGAAGAGATCGAGGAAAAAGTAGCAGAAGAGGCAGAGAAAGATGCAGAGAGAAATTCTATTCCGATGTTAGATTATGAGAATATGGAGTTAGATGCTTTGACTGATGAATTAGAAAAGCTACTACAAGAGCACCCAGTTCAGCAATTAAAAAGAAATATAGATGCTGTTAAAAATGCGTTCAACACTAAATTTGGAGCAGTATTAGCAGAGAAAAAAGCTGCTTTTTTAGCAGAAGGAGGAAACTCTATTGATTTTCAATATTCAAGTCCAGTTAAAACGAGGTATAATGGGTTTTTATCTGATTACAAAAATAAAAGAGACGCATACTACTCAGAATTAGATTCGCAATTAAAAGGGAATTTAGAAAAAAGACACAGTGTTATTCTTGATCTTAAAGCGTTGATTGCAGATGCAGATACTAAAACGATGTATAAGAGTTTTAAGGTATTGCAAACTCGTTGGAGAGAAATAGGTCCAGTTCCTAGAAATAAATACAATGACACATGGAGAAACTACCATCATCATGTAGAGCGTTTCTATGATTTATTGCATTTAAGTAATGATTTTAGAGATCTAGACTTTAAACACAATTTAGAAGAGAAATTAAAATTAATAGCAAGAGTTGAAGCATTAGCTGAGTTAGAAAATGTAAATGATGCTTTTAAAGAATTACAGCAATTCCATAAAACGTGGAAAGAAGATTTAGGGCCTGTTTCTCAAGAGCATAGAGAAGATGTTTGGCAAAAATTCAGTGTTGCAAGCAAGAAAATTCATGACAAGCGTCATGAGTATTTCAGATCATTAAAATCTCAATATCAATCTATAATTGATGCTAAATTAGTTTTAATTGAGAAAATTGAAGCATACGATACTTCAAACAATAAAAAGCATAGCGATTGGCAAAAGAGTATCAAAGAAATTGAAGCTTTGAGAAAAGAATACTTTGACGCTGGGAAATTACCCTATTCTAAAAGTGAGCAAGTTTGGCTAAAGTTTAAAGGGGCAACCAAAAACTTTAACCATGCTAAGAATGACTTCTACAAAGGAGAGAAAAACATTCAGCAAACGAATTTAGATAAAAAAAATGCTTTAATTGTATTGGCAGAATCTTTACAAGAAAGTGATGATTGGGAGAGTGCAACGAATACCATGAAGAAAATTCAAGCAGATTGGAAAACAGTAGGTCATGTTCCAAGAAAATTTTCTGATGATATTTGGAAACGTTTTAAAGCTGCCTGTAATCATTACTTTGATAGGTTACACAATAAGCAAGAAAGTGCTAATAAAGAGCAAACAGCCTTTATTGAAGACAAAAAAGCATACTTGGAGGAAGTTAAAGGAATTGAAACTGCAACTTTAGAAGAAGTTAATGAAGCAATTCACAAATGGAGAGCTTTTGGAGAAACACCAAGAAGTGTTAGACATATAGAATCTAAATTTTACAAGCAAATTGACAAGTTGTTAGAAGGGTTGTCTTTAAGTAAGGATGAAATAGCAGTGCTTAAGTTTAAGAACTTGGTAGATGGTTATTTAGCTCAGAATGATGGACATAAATTGAATTCTGAACAAATGTCTGTTAGAAAGAAAATAGATGAAATCAATAAAGAGGTTCAGCAATTAGAAAATAATTTAAGCTTTTTCTCTAATGCTAAAGATGATAATCCTTTAGTTGTAAATGTTAGAGCTAGTATTGATAAACATAAAAGTGATGTTGTTGTTTGGAAACAAAAACTAGCATACGTAAGAAGTTTAGATTATTAATAAAGTAATTTAAGAACATAAAAAAACTCGAAACATATGTTTCGAGTTTTTTTATGTCTAAAAAAGTGGCGGTTAATTAAGACATTAATCCGTCAATCTTTTCTTTTTCTTCTCTTGCTAATTCTGCATCCACTAAAATTCTACCACTATACTCATCGATAGTAATTTTTTTACGAGTAGCAATTTCTACTTGTACTTGTGGTGGAATTGTAAAGAAAGATCCTCCAGAAGCACCTCTATCAATAGATACTACTGCTAATCCGTTCTTAACTTTATTTCTGATTCTTGTATAAGCTGTTAATAAGTGCTCATCAATAGCAGCTGAAAATTCGATTGATTTTTCTGCCAATATTTTTTGATCTTTTTCAGTTTCTTTTAAGATATCATCTAGCTCAGCCTTCTTGTGCGTTAAATGCTCTTGTTGCTTTTCTAATTTTGCTTTAGTTGAAGAAACTATCTCGCTCTTTTGCTCAATTTTAGCAGAATATTCTTTAATCCTTTTTTCAGCCAATTGAATCTCTAATTCTTGATATTCAACTTCTTTAGCAATAGAATCAAACTCTCTATTGTTTCTTACTTTCTTTTGTTGTTCGTCGTACTTTTTCATTAAAGCTTTAGCCTCTTCAATTAATAATTTTTTATTATTAATGTCAGTTTCTAAATTTGTTACGTCTTCAGCAAAATTTGAAAGTCTAGTGTTTAAACCTGCAACTTCGTCTTCTAAGTCTTCAACTTCTAAAGGCAATTCACCACTTACGTTCTTAATTTCATCTATTCTAGAATCAATTAATTGTAAGTCATAAAGTGCTCTTAATTTTTCTTCTACAGTAACCTCTTTCTTTTTTGCCATGTTTAAATGTAATAAATTGGATTTGTACTTTTTTCTGATAAAATGATTGCAAAATTAGTGAATTTTTTGGTAAGATACTCAACTAAAAGGTTTTTTGTGAACTGTTCACTTTCGTAATGTCCAATATCTGCTAATAATAGCTTTTTTTCCGCTTTAAAAAAGTCGTGGTATTTAAAATCGGCACTAATGTATGCGTCTGCTTTTGAGTGTATTGCATTTTGAATAGCAAAGCTTCCTGACCCTCCTAAAACAGCAACTCTTTTTATGTATTTACCGGTGATTTCTGAATGACGAATGCAAGCTGTTTTCATTGTAGATTTAACGAAATGTAAAAAATCAATTTCAGTCATTTCAGTTGTCAATTCGCCAATCATTCCCATGCCAATAGTTTCTTTTGTGGCTATGTTGGTTTTCGGAATTAAAGTTTCAATGTTGTGTAAGCCTAGAACTTTACATATTTTGCCGCTTACGCCATTTTTTACGTTATCTAAAGCGGTATGAGTAGCATAAATTGCAATGTCATTTTTAATCGCTTTTAAAACCACGCGTTCTACATACGTGTTTCCGTTTAGTTTTTTTAATCCACTAAAAATTATGGGATGAAAACTTACAATTAAATTACAATTAGAAGCGATTGCTTCATCAACAGTTTCTTCTAACGTATCTAAAGCTACTAGTACTCCGGTAGCTTCTGTTTCGTAACTCCCAACTAACAAACCAACATTGTCAAAATCTTCTGCATACTGTAATGGAGCTAATTCTTCAATGTAATTGGTAATCTCTTTTATTTTCATTAAAAATTGTTTTCTAAGAAAACCAAAGTTAAGATTTTTAATTACATTCGTACTAATGAAATTTATTCGATTTTTATTATTTCCATTTGCGATTGTTTATACAGTAATTACGTCTGTTCGTAATTTTCTGTTTGATGTAGGTTTATTTACATCAACCTCTTTTGATAAGCCAATTATAGCCGTTGGAAATTTATCTGTTGGTGGAACAGGTAAAACACCTCAAATAGAATACTTAATAAAGATATTGAAGCAGCATAAATTGGCTGTTTTGAGTAGGGGTTATGGTCGAAAAACAACAGGGTTTATACTAGCGGATACCTCTAAGGAATCAACAGATATTGGAGATGAGCCTTTACAGTTTTTTAAAAAATTTAAAGACATTACTGTTGCTGTTGATGAAGATAGAGTTCATGGAATTCAGCAATTAGAGAATGCTAATATTGTGCTGCTAGATGATGCCTTTCAGCATAGAAAGGTCACTGCAGGTTTTTATCTTTTATTGACAAAATATAATGAGTTGTTTTCTAATGATTTTGTTTTGCCTGTCGGAAACTTAAGAGAGCGCAGGGTAGGTGTTAATCGTGCGGATGCAGTTGTAATTACGAAGTGTCCAAGCACATTTACAGTAGAAGATCAGAACGATACAGAAAAATTAATTCGAAGATATTTTAGCGGGCCCATTTTCTTTTCAACGATTGTGTATTCGGATGTTTTATTGAATAAAAACAAAGAACAAATTAACACTATAGATATTGCTAATTATGAAGTTTTATTGGTTACTGGTATTGCAAACCCAACCCCAATGTTAGACTATTTAACAGAATTGAATTGTACATATACACATGTAAATTTCCCAGATCATCATTTGTTTACAGAGAAAGAAATCAAGGATTTACAAAGTCAATTTGAAGCTATAAAAAGTAGTCAAAAAATTATAGTGACAACAGAAAAAGATTTTGTAAGACTGTCAGATAAACTAGATATGGTCTATTATTTAGCGATAGAAACTAGTTTTGTGAATAAGCAACAAGAGTTTGACGCGTTGCTTCTAAATTATGTGAATTCGGTGTTATAATTTATTGAAGTATAAGCTTTTAATTATTCCATCAGACAACCCGATTTTAGGAACAAATATCTTTCTAGCGCCAGACCATTTCATAGCAGATAAATAAATTTTTGTTGCTGGGATAATTACATCGGCTCTATCTGGATTTAAACTCAATTCAGAGATGCGTTCTTTATAGCTCATCTGTTTCAAGAATTGGTATTGAGCACTTAAATAAATATAAGAAATAGGCTTCCCTATAGTTCTTCCAGACATTTTAAAAATCTTATTAATGTTTCCTCCAGAACCAATTAAAGAGATTTTTTTAATGTTTTTAGTGTTGGATTCAATCCAGTTTTGTACTTCTTTAAAAATAAGTTTATTTTCAGCTTTTGGATTGTTCATTAAACGAACGGTTCCCATTTTAAAGGACTTAGAATTGATGATTTTTCCTTTAGAAAACAAGGTGAACTCAGTGCTACCACCACCAACATCAACATATAAATAAGACTCATCACTTTCAGTAAATTCACTTAAATCTGTAGAGAAAATAATTGCAGCTTCTTTTTTACCGTTAATAATATCAATATCAATACCGGTTTTGTCTTTGATTTTTCTTACAACATCTTCTTTGTTGATCGCTTCTCTCATTGCAGAGGTTGCACATGCTTTGTATTTCTCAACTCCATGTACTTTCATTAGTAATTTAAAAGCTTCCAAAGCATCAGTCATACGATTGATTTTTTCTTCGCTAATTTTTCCGGTAACAAATGTATCTGCACCCAAACGAATAGGAACACGTACCAATGAAGATTTTTTAAATTGAGGATCCTTGTGTTTATCAATAACAATATTCGATATTAATAACCGAATGGCATTAGATCCAATATCAATAGCTGCATATTTTTTTATCTCTAACAATACTTTTTATTTATGATTTTTTGGAGTTTCAACTAAGATTGTCTCTCCTTTTTTTATGCTTTTCCAGTGTTTTGTGTCAAACTGAATTCCGATTACGCCGCAAGTTGGTACGTGCGCAATAGGTTTATTTCCGAATTTGTTTACAAAGGTGTTTATTCCGTGATCGTGGCTAAAGATAATAGCAGAATCAAAACTGTCATCCAATGCTTTTATGGTTTTTACTAAATAGCCATCGCTAAAACTATACAGCTGACGTTTGATTTTTAAGTTTGACATTGGGTACCCAAAATTTTCGCAAAAAATACTAGAAGTATGTAATGCTCTGTTAGCGCTACTGGTTATAAAAACATCGGGTTTCTGAATTGCCTCAGCCAAGTATTTTGACAGTAAATGTGCATCATTAATACCTTTCTCTTTTAAAGGTCTGTCAGTATCTGCAACGCCACTATAATCCCAAGATGATTTTGCGTGTCTAACAATATAGAGTGTTTTCATTCTAAAGTTTAATAAAGTAAATATAGAAAATTATGGTGCTAATCGTTCTTTTTTCCAAGAAAAATCTTTTTGTAAAGTATATCGAATTCGATCGTGCATTCTGTTAGGTCTTCCTTGCCAAAATTCGATAGAAACAGGCTTAATTAAAAAACCTCCCCAGTGATTTGGTCTTGGAATTTCTTTTTGTGCGTATGCTGTTTCTAAAGCTTTTAAATCGTTGTCTAACGTTTCTCTTGATGCTACAACCTCACTTTGATTAGATGCCCAAGCGCCTAATTTACTTCCATCTGGACGTGATTCGAAATAACCATCAGATAAATTTTCTGCTAGCTTTTCTGCGTTTCCTTTGATGATAATTTGTTGTTCTAAACCAGGCCAGAAAAAAGAGAGACAAACGTTATTGTTTGCAGCGATGGCTTTTCCTTTTTCAGAATTATAATTGGTGTAAAAAATGAATCCTTCCCAAGTGTATTTTTTTAATAAAACAACTCTGTTTTTAGGGAATCCATCCAGTCCAATAGAAGAAACAGTCATTGCATTTGCTTCAGTAACCATTTCAGAAGCATCTGCATTTAAAAACCATTGTTGAAATAATTCAATTGGGTTTTCAGGGCAATTACTTTCTAGTAACGCTAGTTTCTCGTAAGATTTACGATGATTGCTTAAGTCGTGTGCCATTGTATCAGTTTATAACTGATGTAAAAATACTGAATATTTTATCAGAAACAATAAAATAGATTCCAGTTTTGGGAATTTTATATGGATGATAAAACGGCCATTCAAATACAACGTATTCGGCATTATTAAAAGTAGAGAAAATCAAGGGGATGTTGCTGTCTGTCTCTTCTTTATTGCTGTTTATTTAAGTGTTTTGCAACAGAAACGCCAATGCTTGCACAGGCTTGTAGTAAATAACCACCAGTAGGAGCATCCCAATCTAACATTTCACCAACACAATATTGACGTTGCATATTTTGAAGTTCAAAGTTGTTAGAAACTGCATCTAAATCAATTCCGCCAACGGTAGAAATTGATTCGTCAATGGTTGCGGTATTTATAATTTCTAACGAAAATTGCTTGATGTTGTTTGCCAATATCGCTGTATTCAAATACGACTCTTTAGAAAGATATGTTTTTAAGAGGTCGATTTGAGGACTGCTTAGTTTTAGTTCTTTTTTTAGAATCTCAGTTGTATTTCTGTAGGTTGATGTATTGATTTTAACATTGATATTCTCTATTGTTAAAGAGGGTTTAAAATCGATAAAAACGGTTGCTTTTGAATGTGTATTTAGAGCTGCTCTAATCTGCGGACTTAATCCGTAAATAGCATTTCCTTCCAATCCGAATTTGGTAATAACAGCTTCTCCTTTTTGGGTAGCATCGCCACAAGAAATTGCAATATTTTTTAAAGGTGCGCCTTCGTTTTTTTGAATAAAACTCGACTTCCAGTCTATTTGATATCCGCAGTTTGATGCTTGAAATGGGGCAGTTTTAATTCCTTTTTTAGAAAAGGTGTCTAGCCAAGTTCCATCAGAACCTGTAATTTTCCAGCTTCCACCACCTAAAGAAAAAACGGTGTAATCTGCTGTTATAGTTTTGTTATTAATAATCGGATTGTTATCTGCATCCCAATCAGAAAAAGTATGTCCGTATTTGAGTACCGTTCCTTTTTCTTTCAGATGATTTAGAATTGCATTCAACACTTCAATAGGTTTGATGCCTTCTTTTGGATAGACTCTTTTACTACTTCCAATATACGTCGGAATACCAATTTGTTCTAACCAATTTCTAAAATCTGTATTCGTGAAATTTAACAAAGAATTGTCTAGAAAACTAGTTGGTGTATAGCGTTTAATGAGTTGCTCCATCGGTTCTGAATGCGTTAAATTGAAACCGCCTTTACCGGCAACTAAAAATTTACGTCCAGAAGTTTTGTTTTTTTCATAGATGGTAACAGCAAACTGTGTGGCGTCTAAAAAAGCTGCCAATAAAAAAGCTGAAGGGCCACCGCCAATAATAGCAATTGTTTTTTTCATTTGGAAAGGTTTTTTAGATTTTTAGAAAAACAGATTTTATGGTTTCGCTAACGTCTCGGCTATGGTTAGTACGGGAATTAAAAGTAATTAAACTTTCGATTAAGCACTTAGCCAAAACTTTTTTATTTTGTTTTATCTTTTTATTTCTAAAGCCAAATCAAAAAGATTTGGAG